>ERZ777010.14-NODE-14-length-224868-cov-30.328001_pt1 | contig 224868 bp, 236 predicted proteins | sample MGYA00374963_ERZ777010 | MGnify/ENA primary metagenome ERZ777010 (study PRJEB29309, sample SAMN06268256) | bioreactor metagenome | isolation source: Joint BioEnergy Institute, California, USA | place: USA:Joint BioEnergy Institute, California, USA | collected...
TACCAAATAATGTCACTAAAATTTATTCACCAACACCATTTGACAAAGAACCAAAAAAAGCAGGTTGATCAAATCAACCTGCTTTCATACTGCCAGAAATTATTTTCCAGCCAATTTGTTTCTTAATACCATTTGTAGGATACCGCCATGACGGTAGTAATCCACTTCCACTTCAGAGTCGAAACGAGCCAACGCTTTGAACTCAGTTACTTTACCTTCTGGAGATACTGCAGTAACTGTTAGAACATCGCGTGGTTTTACATCGTCTGTCAAGTTAACAGAAATTGTTTCGTCACCTTTTAATCCTAAAGTTTCTGCGTTTTCACCAGGCATGAATTGAAGTGGTAGAACACCCATCATCACTAGGTTAGAACGGTGGATACGTTCATAGCTTTGTGCGATAACTGTTTTGATACCTAATAAGTAAGTACCTTTTGCAGCCCAGTCACGGCTGGATCCCATACCGTAGTCGTTACCAGCAAGTACTACAAGACCTGTACCTTGCTCTTGGTATTTCATAGCTGCATCGTAAATGTACATTACTTCACCAGTTGGCCAGTAAGTAGTGAATCCACCTTCTGTACCAGGTGCAACTTGGTTGCGGATACGGATGTTTGCGAATGTACCACGCATCATGACTTCATGGTTACCACGGCGAGAACCGTAAGAGTTGAAGTCGCGGATTGCTACACCTTTTTCTTGTAGGTATTTACCTGCAGGTGTATCTTTACCGATTGCACCAGCTGGTGAAATGTGGTCAGTTGTAATAGAGTCACCAAACTTCGCAATTACGCGCAAGCCTTTAAGCTCTTGAATTGGAGCTGGCTCTTTAGAAAGACCTTGGAAGAATGGTGGGTTTTGAATGTAAGTTGAATTTTCATCAAATGTGTATAAAGATTCAGTTGATGTTTCAATTGCATTCCATTTTTCGTTTGCAGTGAATACTGTTTCGTATTCTTTTTTGAACAATTCAGGTGTAACAACTTTATTTAAGATCGCGTAAACTTCTTCAGTTGATGGCCAAATGTCATTGAAGAATACGTCGTTACCGTTTTTATCTTTCGCGATTGGATCTTTTTGTAGGTCGATATCCACTGTACCAGCTAAAGCATAAGCCACTACTAATGGTGGTGATGCCAAGTAGTTCGCTTTTACAAGTGGGTGAACACGGCCTTCGAAGTTACGGTTACCGGAAAGTACAGAAGTTACGAACAAGTCTTTTGCTTTGATCGCTTCTTCGATTTCTGGAAGCAATGGACCGGAGTTACCGATACATGTTGTACAACCGTAACCTACTGTGTTGAATCCGATTTGGTCTAAGTAATCTTGTAGACCTGAATCTTTTAAGTAACCTGTAACAACTTTGGAACCAGGTGCTAATGAAGTTTTCACCCATCTTGGTGGTTTAATGCCAAGTTCAACCGCTTTTTTCGCAACAAGACCAGCAGCGATCAATACGTATGGGTTGGATGTGTTTGTACAAGAAGTGATCGCAGCGATTGCTACAGCACCTGTAGGCATTTCTAATTCTTCGCCATCAGCAAATTTGATTGTTGAAGTTTTGCTGAATTCATCTTCAGTTAAACCGAAACCTTGTACGCCCATTGGAGCAACTACTGCTTCACGGTAGCGTTTTTTCATTTCTGAAAGTGGAATCAAGTCTTGTGGACGTTTTGGACCAGAAAGGTTTGGTTCGATTTCGTCCAATTTGATTTCAAGTACATCAGTGTAAACTGGCTCGAAGTTTGGATCGAAGAACATATCGTTTTCTTTCAAGTACTTTTCAATTACTTGTACATGTTCTTCATCACGGCCAGTTAGACGCAAGTAGTTAAGTGTTTCGTTGTCGATTGCAAAGTAACCGCAAGTTGCGCCGTATTCTGGTGCCATGTTGGAAATTGTCGCACGGTCGGCAAGTGGCAATGTCGCTACGCCAGGACCGAAGAATTCAACGAATTTACCAACTACACCGCGTTTACGTAATACTTGAGTTACTTTCAACGCCAAGTCAGTTGCAGTTGCACCGTTTGGAAGTTTACCAGTTAATCTTACACCGATAACTTCCGGAATTGTGAAGTAAGATGGTTGTCCAAGCATACCAGCTTCCGCTTCGATACCACCAACACCCCAACCAAGTACGCCAAGACCGTTGATCATTGTAGTATGGGAGTCAGTACCAACCACTGAATCCGGATAAGCTTCAAAAGTGCCGTCTTCGTTTGGTTTAACGTGAATTACTGGCGCTAAGTATTCCAAGTTTACTTGGTGAACGATACCTGTTGCAGGTGGAACCGCACGGAAGTTATCGAATGCAGTTTGAGCCCATTTTAAGAATTTGTAACGTTCTGCGTTGCGTTCAAATTCTAAATCCATGTTCGCTTGTAAAGCTTCAGGAGTACCGTATTTGTCTACTTGAACAGAGTGGTCGATTACAAGGTCAACCGGAATTTCTGGATTGATTTTTGCTGGGTCTCCGCCAAGTTCTTTCATGGCAGAACGTAAAGAAGCTAAGTCTACAACTACAGGAACACCTGTGAAGTCTTGTAGAACTACGCGGGAAGGTTTGAATGGAACTTCACCTTCAGGATCTGCTCCTTCTGCCCATTTTGCCAAGTTGTCTACGTGTTCTTCTTTGATTACATAGTTATCATATTGACGTAAAACAGATTCTAATAAAACTTTGATGGAATAAGGTAGGCGTGATACGTCTGCAATGCCTGCTTCTTTTAATGCAGCCAAACGGTAATAATAGTAAGTTTTACCGTTCAGTTCAAAAGAAGCGCGACTGTTGTGTAAGTTGCTCTTTGTCATATGTAATCCCCCTATATTAATTTTGAAAAGGCTTCCTAGTTCTTTTCTCCATGACCAATCATAACTCACTTATCTTCATAAGTAAATTACATTAAAATTATGTTTTGTCATTAGAGATTTTTATGAACTCGATGACCAATACAATTTTATTCCAAAAAATTCATCATTTCAATGATGTGATGAAAAATGAATATTTTGGATAATCTCACTTATAGTTTATACTTAAGCACAAAAAAATTAAAGAGACTTTTATGAATAATTATTCCCTTTTTCGAATGGATTATTAGATCGTCAATTCACTCAGGATTTCCCCTTTTCGATCCTTGACGTTGATTTGAAAATGCTCTTGATCATCCAGTTTTTCCAACCCAACATACCAAATGGAATATCCTTTGACGCCATACAACTCGAGGGTGCTCTCAGGTAAGCCGGACATTTCAATAAAAGAAGCTTTTTCGCCATTGACTTCAACTTCCGCTTCCCCGGTTCTTTTAATTAATCCAAAAAGAATTACTCCGTCTGAATAAGCTGAAGTGATTTTATTTTCCTCCAAAGAATCCGGCAACTTCGCATAGGCGCCGTCTCCGCTTGTCCAACCTTTTAAATTTTTCTTCACAACGCCGGTGCCGAAATAGTTTCCATTCGATAAAAAGAAATATCGATGTTCCTTTTCGCTTTTCGGTCCTTCTATCCATTCATAGTCCGCATCTTTTGGCAGTGCTTCTTCAGGCGTGTCAAACCCGTCCCCTGAAAAATGTACCGTAAATTCCCGGAATGCAAAAGCAAGCACGATGACCATTGCCGCAAAAATCAATATTCTTGTCATGCTGGTTTTCATTCGACCTCTCCCCCTTTCAACACGTTCATACTTTAAAAAAACTATAATATACTATTTTACCTTTTCATAAAATGAAACAAATTCGATTTAGCAAATCCCATCAATATTTACTTCACTTCCCACAAAAAACCCCGATTTCTCTTCTTAATGAATGCAAAAAATGGCCATTGACTCCTTTCATTCGAGCGTTCGGACTCAATACATATCATTTTAACGAAAACCCCCTTTTCACTACACCATTTTTGACTCCTTTTCATCAAAAAAGGAATAGAATTCCATTTTTTTAGTGAGAATAGTTGTACGTATGTGTTTAGGAGGGGTAACATGTTTCGTTCACTATACAACTTGTTTTTCTCAAAACTGAATACAATCAAAGGTTCCTTGGCGAAGGCGGATAATGGCGATGTGATCCGGCTGTATCCAAAAAAATATAAGGAATCCTTCCAAATAGATAAAGATGTCACGATCGTTGGGGATGAAAGCGGTCAAACGGTCATCGAAGGAATGTTCGTCATCCCGAAAAACATTCGTGCAACTTTTCAAAATCTCACCATTTCACCTACTGCCCATCTATACATTGAAGGTGAAGCGGTTTTTGAAAACTGCACCATCAAAAAAAATACCAATGTGCTGATTACAGTAAATGGCGGATATATTAAAGCCGTTCACAGCAATTTCCAAAAAGCGAAGGAAGTGGCTGTTGCCCTATTAAACAATAGCAATGGCGTATTCACCCATTGCAACTTTCACCATAACGGAAAAATGCATCTTTTCGTAAAAAACTCGAAAGCTTTTTTGGAATCGTGCGAATGTTCCAATGCTTTGAAAGGACTTTGGATAACGGATCAATCTTTCGCACAAACGAAAAAAAGCCATTTCACCCGACATGAGGACACACAAATTTTTGCGGAAAATTCAACATACTTCGATTTCCAAAGCTTTATCGAACGAAGCGATGGATTTGGAATTGTGGCAAAAAATGAATCGGAAGTAAATTTGCATTCAACGGTGTTATTTTCCCATGTTTCCACTCAACTGGTCATAGACAAAAGCAGGCTCAACGGAAAACAATGCCTTATACAATGCGGCAATGAATCGGGCGTCGTTTTGCAGGAAGGAGAAGGATTGTTATCCCAATGCGAAATTTCCAGCCATCAAAAGAGCAATGTTCAAGCATCCAAAAAATCTCTCCTTCATCTCGAACATTGTGAAATCCATTCCGGGTATGATAACGGCCTGGTCATCAACAAAGAATCCATTGTGAATTGCAGCAAGACAATGATTAAAGACCATTTATCCACCCAAGTGGTAATTACCGACAAATCCCAGTGTTCAATGAAAGAAAGCTCAATCATAAACGGCCGGCATGTCGGAATAGGTGTAGAGAGAAAATCGGAGTGTATGCTTTTGGAATGCCAAGTCATTCAAAACAACAATTCCGCATTCAATGTGGATCGCGGTGTGTTGAGGGTTTATCGCTGCGATATTTCTGAAAACAACGGGAATGGAATCTTGGCGATCAATCATTCGGAAGTGGAAGTGGAGGCTTGCCGCTTTTTTGGCAACCATATGCCGCATCTGGCAAGCAAAACAAAAGTAAAAATTCATATCAGCAATTCGGATTTTCACCATGGAAAAAGTATATTCCTATTGCATCGGTGTGAAATCCATGCGGTGCATTCCAGGTTTCATGACAGCATGAATATTCAAATAGAGATTACGGAACATTCAACAGCGAATTTTGAACATTGCAAAATTTATAACGGGAAATCTTATGGAATTAAAGTGCTGAAGAATTCCCATTTATCCCTTTATCATAGCCAGATCCATCACCATGAACTTGCCCAAATAGTGGTAAACGACAGCTCCGTCATTTTGAATAATTCAGAGATTTACAAAGGAAAACGAAATGCCTTGTTTATTCAAAACCATAGTGAAGTGTTTATCCAGGAAAGCTTCATTTCAAAACATTTACAAGCGCAAATTTGGATCGATCATGAGTCCAGCCTGGAGCTTTTAAGTGTGCAGTTGACCGATGGAAAACATTCCGACTTGCACGCCCAAAACCAGTCAAAAGTCTATGTCGAAAACAGCATCATCCGAAATGACCAATATCGTTATAATGTGCAGGCATTGAACAATTCCAAGATCGAAATCGTCAATACCATCGTTGAAAATAAATACGGCGACGTCTATTACAGTGAAAACAACAGTTCCATCAATAATTCCGATTATTGATGGAACTGCTTTTTTATAAATGGAGTCGTTTTTTTATAATTTGTGAAAAATGTTCTAAATGGCGCAATTTTTGTTTCCGAAACTTGAAATCTATGAGAAAATAAGGAGTTGGAAAGGAAGAGATTCGAAAACTATGACGACTTTAGAAAAAATTACGCCTAATTATGATCCTTGGGAAAGTTATTTAGATGTTGAGCAATACGGAAAACTTGTATTATCCAATATAGAATTTACCACTACTTATTTATGCAACATGAGGTGCGCCCATTGTGCAGTAGGGTACACTTTGCAAACGAAAGATCCCGATGCGTTGCCCCTCGATCTGCTTTTAAGAAGATTGGATGAAATTCCAACGTTGAGATCTTTGAGCATTACCGGCGGGGAACCGATGCTCAGCAAAAAATCCATACAAAATTATGTGAAACCGATATTGCAATATGCACATGAACGGGGCATCCGCACACAGATCAATTCCAACTTGACCCTTGACTTGGATAGATATTTGGAAATTGCTCCTTACATCGATGTTCTTCATATTTCCCATAACTGGGGAACGATTGATGAATTTGTGGAAACCGGTTTTGCCATGATGGATCGAAAACCGAGTTACGACCAGAGGGCCAAATTGTTTGAACGGATGATTGAAAACTCGAGGGCGTTGAGTGAAGCAGGGGTAATGGTTTCGGCTGAAACTATGCTGAATAAAAAAACCGTTCCATATATCGATCATATCCATCACCAAGTGGTCCATGAAATGAAGTGCAAACGTCATGAAATCCATCCAATGTACCCATCTGATTTCGCCCAATCCTTAACAGACACAACAAGCCTTTCTTTGGATGAAATCAGGGAGACCATTCACCACTTGCTTGACATCCGTGATGAAAATACGTGGATGTTGTTTGGCACTCTTCCTTTTTACCCTTGCAGTACGAAGGAAGAAGATCAAGCAATATTAAAACGGTTGAGAGAAGCGAAAAATGTGACAGTGCGGAACGACCCGGATGGACGATCCCGCCTGAATATCAATATTTTTACCGGCGATGTCATTGTCACGGATTTTGGCGACACTCCTCCCCTCGGAAATATTCAAACGGATTCGTTAACCGAAATATTTGATAAGTGGCTTGAAACGGATTTGGCCAAATCATTGAATTGTCATTGCCCTGCTGTGAAATGCCTGGGACCTAATGTACTCGTAAAAAATATGTATTATCCAAACACCGCATTCGTCAGTGGTGCCGCAATGAAGTAATAATAAAGGGATGGAAAGCTCCATCCCTCTTTTTATTGGGTTTTTTGTTCTTCCAGTATTTGCTGTATTTCGACAGGAGCGGGGATTGGCGGTATATCAGAGATGATATCCGTTTCCGTCAAGACTAACGGAGAGAAAGGGTATTTTTCCTTAAAATCCACAGCCAGTGTAAAATGTTGAGCCATTGAATCGACCGTTAAATGATTGAATACATCCACATCCCCGAACAGATCGGATGCTGAAATCTGATCGATGGCCGAAAGAATATGTACCATTTCATCTTTAGAAAATGCCAGTTGTTCCCTTTCAATAAATGCTTTCAAATCTTGCCCCAAATATTCCTGCATCTCCTTGAGACATTCAAATTCCTTCAATTTATTAATATATTTTTCAATGTTCATAAGTTCCTTATTATGTATATCTTTCAAGTGCCGTGCCTTATTGACGATTTTCTCCAGCTGCTGTTCCGCCAGTTCGTTGATCATCGTTTGCACGGTATATAAGTCGTTCAATAAATCAAATTCGATTCTTTTTATGGCATTATAAGTTTCTTTGCATTTTCTCTGAAGCCGATTCAACTTTTCCGCTTTTTTCAATAACATTTCCGCTTCATTGGATTGATCTTGAAAGAGCGGTTTCAACATTTTATTGCGGACAAATTTTTTTTCAAGTTTTTCGTAATATTGATATTCCATCATATACTCACTATGAAGGCTGCGGTATTCCCGAACCTTTTCATGATATTTTAGCGCAAGGGCGACAAACAGTTCCACACTGTCATTCATTAAATACTTTTCATATTCAATCACTTTGAGCAACTGGTACAGGGTTTGTACCTCCTGTAAAACCTGGCTGACGTGGGCGTATTCTTTTTCATAATCCGATAATATCTTTAAATTTTTTTCAACAATGGACTGCTCTATCGAATGCCCACCATTCAAATATTTTTCCAATCGGTCCCGCATGGACATGAATGGTTCCCTTTCTTTGATTCCATGCACTTCCCTTTCAAGCAAAACCATCCATTGCTTAAATCGGAGAGCAATATTTCTTTCCCGTTTATCTTTTTTATTGGCGATATGGTTGATTTTATCCACTAACCGGTGGATCCGGCTGTCGATGAAAAGTTGGATTTGATGGGATTTTTTTGCTTCCATTGCCTGTTTGGCCGAAACGCCGACAAACTCTTCGATCATATGGCCGCACCCCTTTTGCAAATAATGGAGGAAACGTGCCATCTTCTGTTCATTATATTGATCCGTGTTGATAATTAAATAAGTCCGGTATCCTTGCCGATATATTTTCTTGATAACACTTATTTCCCGATTAGCGACATTGCAATGGTTGCCCAAGACCCAAAACACTTCATCCGTCCGTTGCAATAGCGCATCGGAAATGTTGATTTCCCCTTTTTCCATAGAAATGGTGTTCATCAAGATCACGTTTTTCAACAAATCGCATCGAAGATAAATTTCAATATACTTTATGTATGTTTTTAGAAACTGTCCGATATATGTATTTTTATCTGTGAATAAATAAAGATGCTCCATCCCAAAATAAGCGGCTGTGCCATCAACTAGAATCGCACGTATACACTCTTTTTGGCCGTATCGGATAAAAATATTGACATGGGGTTCATTTTTTTCCGGCAACAAATTTCTTTCAACAAGCGCATTAATCAAGGTGTTTTTTCCTTCAATCTCACTGCCTATGAATAAAATCCTATAGGGTGATTGGGCATCTTCAATGAGCTGGTCCAGTTTGAAGGAAGTATCTTTTATGTATGAATTTTTTTCTAAGATGGAAGAAAGGACTTTTAATTTTTCAACCATTCCCGTTATGTTTTCTTCTTTCATCGAATCCATCCCTTTTTCTTTTATATAGTATAATTATATATAGTTTCTTGTTATGTTAATGGTTTCTAATTTAAAATAAGTCCAGTTACTTATGAATTTTCCGAAAAATTAGTCGTTACATCCTAATTCAGTTTATGGAAAATGAAAAAAAACCGTATTTTTTTATTGATAGATGCAACAATAAGATAAAGTTTTTCAGATGCGTTTCATTTCTCGGTTTGGATAAAACATTTAGACTAGACTACTGCATGCATTTTGATCAAGGGTTGGGAGTGGCAATATGAAATGAAAAAATATCCCCTATTAACAGTCGGCATTTCCATCATGTTATTGGCCGGTTGTTCGCCATCGATGGAAAGCCAGGAATTGAAATTTTCGAGCAGACAACAATACAGCCCAATGCAACTTTCCACGAAACCGTCGGAAGTTCTGACTGTGCAAGCAGTGGAATTTTCCAGCCAACAAGGTGTGCCTAATCTGGGGGTTGTGCTGCTTGATTTTGAAACGAAGCAAGAAATTGATCGTGGAATCGTTGATCAGGAAGGCATGGTTTATTTTGATCAAGTTCAGCCGGAACAGCCTTATGATATTGTCATTTATCGAATATCCGATCAGGGAGAATGGATGGAACAATCCAGGGAAACCGTCGTATTTATGCCCGAAAAACCGGTGGTGCAAATTCAAACATTTAACGCCTCTCCACAAGACAGCTTGAAGGTTCCTGTTGTCTTGCAAAATCCGGAGTTGCCGAACGGTTGTGAAATCACTTCATTGACTGCCATTTTAAATTATTATGGTCTTAAAATGGATAAAATCAAAATGAATGAAGTATTGCCTAAAGGAAAGGTATATACAAAAAAAGGTGTCATGTACGGACCGGATCCAAATAAAGCTTATGCGGGAAGTCCAAAAGAGAAGGATGGCGGATATTACGTGTATGCACCGCCATTGGTCGATGTGGCCAACCAAATTTTAGAGGATGAGAACGCCGAATTTCGCGCGTTGGATATTACAGGCGCAACAAAAGAGGAACTGATCGATTATGTAAAATCCGGAGTGCCGGTTTTGACCTGGGTCACAATCGATTGGAAGGAACCCCGCAAATCCGGTTATTGGGTGATTGAAGGAACAAATAAAAAACATGGTATATATAAAAATCTGCATGCGGTCGTGATGACTGGTTACGGAAACGGAAAAGTGACCATTATGAATCCGTTGACAGGCATTGAAAAAATTGATGAGAAAACCTTTTTCCGGGCATATGAACAATTAGGCTCTCATGCATTGGTTGTTTTGTAATCATTGTCATCGGTTTGTATTGCCTGCAAATACTATATTGGCGGCCTCTCGTTATGAGAGAACCGCTTTTTTAATGACATGAAAATCGCAGAATAAAAATTCAAGGGCGCCAGTAGACGCCCTTCCGTTTTCTTCTTATTTAAATACGACCCGTTTTTCTTCATATGCTTTAATTTCATCTTCATATTTAAACGTTAATGCAATTTCGTCCCAACCGTTTAACAACATTTCTTTGTAGTAAGGATCGATATTAAAGTGGTAAACCGCTCCATCTTCCCCAGTGACAGTTTGTTCGGATAAGTTGACTTCCACCGTATATGGTTTTTGAAGACCTTTTGCTAAGATTTCATCCACTTCTTCTTCTTTTAATTTTACAGGCAAAATTCCGTTTTTGAAGCAGTTGTTATGGAAAATATCAGCAAAACTAGGAGCGATAATCACTCTAAATCCATAATCCAAAATGGCCCATGGCGCGTGTTCCCGGGAAGAACCGCATCCAAAGTTGTCTTGTGCCACCAAAATTTTTGCTTCTTTATATTCCGGTTTATTTAAAACGAAGTCAGGAATTTCGTTTCCATTTTCATCATAACGCCAGTGATAGAACAAATATTTTCCGAAACCTGTACGTTCGATCCGTTTTAAGAATTCCTTTGAAATGATTTGGTCTGTATCAACATTTTTTCGATCCAATGGTGCTATGACACTTTTTACAACATTAATTGGCTCCATTTGTCCCCCGCCCTTTCATTATGCTTCTTGTTCTTGTTTTAAATATTCTCGGACATCGACGAAGCGGCCTTCGATTGCTGCCGCCGCCGCCATTGCCGGGCTTACTAAGTGTGTGCGTGCCCCGGCACCTTGACGGCCTTCAAAGTTCCGGTTGGAAGTGGAAGCACAACGTTCACCAGCCGGAATGATGTCTTCGTTCATGCCAAGACATGCGGAACATCCGGAGTTGCGCCATTCAAAACCGGCTTCAATAAAGATTTTGTCCAAACCTTCTTCTTCCGCCGCTTTTTTAACTGAATGGGATCCAGGAACAACGATCGCACGAACGCCTGGCGCCACTTTCTTTCCTTTTACAATTTGTGCTGCTGTGCGCAAATCGGATAAACGTGAGTTCGTACAAGAACCGATAAATACGTGCTGAATTTCAATGGACGTGATTGGCTGGCCTTCTTCCAATCCCATATATTCAAGGGCTTTTCTTAACGCTTGTTTGTCCGTTTCTGATTCATAATCATCCGCAGTAGGCACATGTCCAGTAATTCCTGTACCCATGGATGGATTTGTTCCCCAAGTGACATATGGTTCAATTTCACTTGCATCGATTTCAAGCACTTTGTCATATGTGCATCCTGGGTCAGATGCCAAACTCAACCAATATTCAGCGGCTTTGTCAAATTCTTCTTTTGGAGCAAAGCGACGCCCACGTAAGAATTCAACCGTTTTTTCATCCGGAGAAATCAGACCGGCTTTCGCACCCGCTTCAATGGACATATTACAGATTGTCATGCGTTCTTCCATTGAAAGATTACGGATTGCTTCACCGGTAAATTCAATAATATGACCTGTACCTAAGCCGACTCCCCATTTGGCAATAATGGCAAGAATGATGTCTTTTGCTGTCACACCGAAGCCCAGTTTTCCATTTACACGAATTTCCAATGTTTTCGGTTTATTTTGCCATAATGTTTGTGTGGAAAGGACGTGTTCCACTTCTGAAGTACCGATACCAAAGGCCAATGCCCCAAAAGCACCGTGTGTGGAAGTATGGGAGTCACCGCAAACGATGGTTTTGCCCGGTTGTGTCAAGCCGAGTTCCGGACCAATCACGTGCACAATCCCTTGATCCGGATGGCCGATATCTGCAAGTTGAATACCAAACTCTTCACAGTTTTTCGCTAATGTGTTGATTTGTTTTTTCGCAATCGGGTCATTGATTGTAAAAATATCTTTGGTAGGAACGTTATGGTCCATCGTCGCGAAGCAAAGATCCGGACGACGGACTTTCCGGCCAGCAAGTCTTAAACCTTCAAAGGCTTGTGGAGATGTTACTTCATGAATTAAATGAAGATCGATATAGAGTAAATCCGGTTTCCCTTCTTCCCGATGTACCACATGTGATTCCCAAACTTTTTCAATAATATTTTTCGCCATCTTTACCACCAACCTTTAAATATATGATTCCATAATACTATCAGCTACAAAATTTGTATCGATTTCCGCAATGACTTTATCCGTCCATTCATCTGTAGTCAATGCGCTGTCTTTATCTTTCGCAAGGTCTCTAGTGAAGTAACCATCTTCAAATACGGCATTCACCGCCCGTTCGATTTCCGCCGCTTCTTCTTTCATGCCGAAGGAGTAACGGAGCATCATGGCAACTGAAAGAATCGTAGCTGCCGGGTTCGCAATGCCCAAACCTGCGATTTCAGGGGCAGATCCATGGACAGGTTCGTATAGACCGAAAGAATCGCCACGGATAGAAGCGGATGGTAATACCCCTAATGAACCTGTAATAACAGATGCTTCATCACTTAAAATATCTCCGAACATATTATCTGTCACAATGACATCATAATGGCTCGGATTTGTGATAAGCTTCATTGCCACAGAGTCGACTAAATTATGTTCCACTTCCACTTCAGGGTATTGAGCTTTTTTCTCTTCCACGATTTCACGCCATAAACGGGAAGTTTCAAGCACATTCGCTTTATCCACTGAACAAAGTCTTCCACGTCGTAATTTTGCAAGTTCGAATGCATTGTCAACAATGCGCTCGATTTCTTCACGAGTATAAATGTTTAAATCGCTTGCTGCTGATTCGGTGCGTTTTTTCTCGCCGAAGTAAATGCCGCCTGTCAATTCGCGCACAATCAACAAATCCACATTATCGGCAACTTCTCTTTTCAATGGTGAAGAATCCAATAGGCTTGGGAAAGATTTTACCGGTCTTAAGTTCGCAAATAGATCAAAGGTTTTGCGGATTTGCAACAATCCTTTTTCAGGTCTTAGTTCAGGCGGGTTGTTATCCCATTTTGGACCGCCGACAGCTCCAAGTAAAATCGCATCGCTTTGACTGCATGTTTCGATTGTTTCTTCTGGAAGTGGCGTATTGAATTGATCGATGGCAGCACCGCCAATCGCTGCATATGCTAAATGAAATTCATGTTTATACCGTTTTCCGATTGCTTGAAGTACACGAACAGCCGCCGCAACAACTTCAGGACCAATTCCGTCACCCGGAAGTATCGTAATTTTCTTTTCCATTGTGAAAAACACCTTTCCTTGAAGTGATGAATAAAAGAATTTTTTGAAATGGCTTCTATTTTTAACAAACGCCATCAAACATTTGCATATTTGATGGCGTCACGAAATGGATTAACAACATTTAAATTTGGGCAATATGTTTCTTAACAAAACTATCGTGGATCAAATGTCTGTTAATGGCGTCAACAAAGGCTTTTGCAGTTGCTTCAAGCACGTCTTGGGAAGAATCGCGGCCAGTTGTCGTCACATCATTGTAACTGATTTTAACAACCGCATCCGCCAACGCATCCCGTCCTTTGCTGACGGATGTTACTTGGAAATCCATTACATGCACTTTCGTATCCACCAATTGTTCCAACGTATTAAAGATTGCTTCCACAGAGCCTGCTCCTGTTGCTGCAAGAGTTTTCGTTTCTCCCTCAGGAGTGGTCACGGATGCAGTCGCAGTCGGAATGTTGTCAGTACCATATGATACTTGAACACTATTCAATGCAAATTTTGGAATGTCTTCAATGGATACGGATTGTTCAGTCAATAATGTGATCAAGTCTTCTTCCGTAATTTCTTTCTTGCGGTCTGCAAGCTTTTTGAATTCTTCGAAGGCTTTATTTAATTTCTCATCGGAAAGCTGGAAGCCCATTTTTTCAGCGCGATCGCGGAATGCGGCGCGGCCGGAGTGTTTTCCAAGCACAAGCGGCACTTCACCTTCTCCCACCAATTCAGGAGAAATAATTTCATATGTTTGTTTGTTTTTCAACACGCCATCCTGGTGAATACCGGATTCATGGGCAAAGGCGTTTTTACCGACAACCGCTTTGTTTGGAGGCACCAAGAATCCTGTTAAGCGGCTTACCAATTGAGATGTTCTCTTAATCTCTTTCAAATTGATGCCAGTTTCAGCACCATAAAAATCTTTCCGAATATGAAGCGCCACTGCAATTTCTTCTAATGAAGCATTTCCTGCACGTTCACCGATACCGTTGATTGTACATTCAATTTGATCTGCCCCGTTTTGAAGTGCCGCCAGTGAGTTGGCGACTGCCATACCCAAGTCATCGTGGCAGTGTGCGGAAAATTTAACTTTGTCTGCTCCACGGACATTTTCTTTCAAAAATCTGAACAGCTCACCATATTCCTGTGGTGTCGCATATCCAACCGTATCTGGAACGTTGACCGTTGTCGCTCCGGCTTCAATGACTTTTTCAATGATGCGGACCAAAAATTCGCGGTCGGATCGGAATCCGTCTTCAGCTGACCATTCCACAAGCGGGAAGAATTTCTTTGCGTATTTGACAGCTTCCACGGCCTGTTCAACCACTTGATCCGGCGTTTTTTTCAATTTGTATTCCATATGGATCGGACTAGTTGCCAAGAACACATGGACGTGTGGCTGTTCGGCAACTTTCAACGCTTCCCAAGCGCGGTCGATGTCGTTTTTCACACAGCGGGCTAGACCCGTTACGATGGAATTTTTCACTGTGCTTGCGATTTTATTCACTGCATCAAAGTCGCCAGGGCTTGAAGCAGGGAAACCTGCTTCAATGATTGTAACCCCTAGACGTTCCAATTGTTTGGCAATTTCAATTTTTTCGGCAGTGTTTAAGTTAATGCCAGGTGATTGTTCACCATCTCGAAGTGTTGTATCAAAAATATCGATCTTACGCACTATTTAATCACGACCTTTCGATTTCCAGCGTTGATGAAAGGCATCATTTTACGCAACTCTGCTCCAACTTTTTCAATTGGATGTTCTTGTTCGCGTTTTTTGTATTCATTGTAACGTGGACGGCCATTCGCGTTTTCTTCAAGCCATTCTTTTGCAAATTTACCGCTTTGAATATCTTCAAGCACTTTTTTCATGTTCGCTTTTACATCTTCTGTAATGACGCGCGGACCTGATACATAGTCGCCCCATTCAGCAGTGTCAGAGATGGAGTAGCGCATGTTGGAGAATCCGCCTTCGTAAATTAAGTCAACGATTAATTTCATTTCATGCAAGCATTCGAAATATGCACTTTCTGGTTGGTAACCAGCTTCAACTAATGTTTCAAAACCGGCTTTGATTAAGTGAGTTACCCCACCGCAAAGTACTGCTTGTTCACCGAATAAGTCAGTTTCTGTTTCTTCTTTGAATGTTGTTTCAAGAACACCTGCACGAGCGGAACCGATACCTTTAGCCCAAGCAAGTGCAAGATCTTTTGCGTTGCCAGTTGCATCTTGGTAAACGCCGATCAACGCCGGAACCCCTGCACCTTCAGTGTAAGTGCGGCGAACCAAGTGACCAGGACCTTTGGGCGCTACTAAGAATACGTCCACATCTGCTGGAGGTACGATTTGTTTATAGTGAATGTTGAAACCATGAGCGAATACCAAAGCGTTTCCTGGCTCCAAGTTTGGAGCGATTTCTGCTTCATACACCGCTTTTTGAGCTTCATCTGGAAGCAGGATCATGATAACATCCGCTTCTTTGGATGCTTCAGCAACAGATTTTACATCCAAACCATCTTGTTTTGCTTGTTCCGCAGATTTACCTGGACGAATACCTACACGTACATCAAAACCGGATTCTTTCAAGTTTTGAGCATGTGCATGCCCTTGGGATCCATAACCGATTACCGCAATTTTCTTCTCTTTTAATACAGTTTCATTAATTTCGTTATGATAGTACATTTTTGTCATCTTTCTTTTCCCCCTAAAATTGTTAATCTTTTCATAATTTATATTTTTTCAATGACAAAGACAGTTCAGAAAACTATCTTTGCATTGTTGGAACTAACAACTTGAATAAAAATTTATTTTAAAAGCGAAAGAGGTGTTTGATCATAGAATGTTTGTTGCACCTCACGAACAGTAGCAGTCACGCCTGTTCGCGTCAATTCCTTGATTCCATATGGCCGGACAAGTTCGATGAAGGCATCGATTTTGTCCGGATGGCCGATCACTTGATAAGTGACAACATTTTTTGAAGTATCGACGATTTGAGGCCGGAATGGCTCAACAATGGCATTCATTTCAAGTCTCAAATTCGGAGGCGATACCACTTTGACAAGTGCGAGTTCACGAAGAACAATCGCTTTATCAGTGATGTCATTGACCTTCAATACATCAATTTGTTTTGACAATTGTTTGATGAGCTGTTCCAATTTCACATCATCTTCAATATTGACCACCAGTGTCATTTTGGAAATGTTCGGTTGCTCTGTATGACCAACCGTAATGGATTCAATATTGAATTGTCTTTTCATCAATAAACCTGTTACACGGTTTAATACGCCACTTTGGTTGATAACTGTTACAGTAATTACTCGTTTCAAAATTTTTTCACCCCTACCATTTCATGAAGCGCTTTGCCCGATGGCACCATTGGGTACACATTTTCCAGTTGTTTCACACGGCAATCAACAACAACCGGCTCATCGGAATTGATCGCTTCTGCCAAAATTCTTTCTGCTTCATCGATTGTCTGAATTCGATATCCTTTTAATCCGTAAGCTTCAGCCAATTTCACAAAATCCGGCTGAACCGGCATTAAACTTTGTGAATAACGGCTATCGTAGAATAATTCTTGCCATTGGCGCACCATGCCGAGAGCGGCATTGTTGATGATAATGACTTTCACTGGTAGGTTGAATTCTTTCAATAACGCAAGTTCTTGGGATGTCATTTGGAAACCGGCATCTCCCACAATGGAGATTACTTTTTTATCCGGTTTGGCAAATTGGGCTCCGATTGCGGCTGGTAGTCCGAATCCCATCGTTCCAAGGCCGCCTGATGTTACCCATTGATGGCTGTGATTTTGCAGATAGTATTGGGCAGCCCACATTTGGTGCTGACCTACGTCTGTCGTCACAATCGCATCTCCGTTCGTGATTGTGTGTACCATTTCAATGATTTGTTGCGGCAATACTTCTTTTTCATCTTCCACATACCAGAATGGATATTCATCTCTGACGCTGTTCAAATAATCGATCCATTCAGCTGTGTCCGGTGCGTTGAAGTCGTTCTTCAACAATGCTTTCAACGCTTCTTTTGCGTCTGCCACAATCGGAATGTCCGTACGAATATTCTTTCCGATTTCGGCAGGATCGATGTCAATATGGATGATTTTCGCCTCCGGTGCAAATCTCGATGTATCACCTGTTAAACGGTCATCGAAACGCGAACCGATGTTGATGAGCAAATCCGATTTTGTAATCGCGTCGTTTGCCACTACCGCACCGTGCATTCCAGCCATGCCGTAATTCAATTCGTGATTGCCGGAAATGCTTCCTAAACCAAGTAATGTTGTGACTACAGGAAGTTTGTATTTCTCTACAAATTCGACAAGTTCGTCGCATGCATTTGCAAAGAGCACCCCTGCTCCAACAAGGACTACCGGCTTTTTCGCTTCGCTGATTGCCTGGATAGCTTTCTGAATTTGCAGATAATTCGGTTTATAATTTGGTTGGTATCCTGGCAAATACACTTCATCCGGCACATTTGCTTTTGCTTCATCAAAAATGGCTGTCGAAATGTTTTTTGGCAAGTCGATGAGAACAGGCCCTTTTCTTCCGGAGTTCGCAATATGGAATGCTTCTTTGACGATGCGCGGAATATCGTTTACATCCTGCACTTGATAATTGTGTTTCGTAATAGGAGTCGTAATTCCGATAATATCCGCTTCCTGGAAGGCATCCGAACCAATCACCGTCGTTGCCACTTGCCCTGTGAAAATCACCAGTGGAATCGAGTCGATCATCGCATCGGTAATTCCTGTTACTAGGTTCGTCGCACCTGGACCGCTTGTCGCAATCACAACACCCGGTTTATTTAAAACACGCGCATATCCTTCTGCAGCGTGGATAGCTCCTTGTTCATGACGAGTCAAAATATGACGGATCGGATTCTTATACATTGCATCATAGACGTGCAACACAGCACCGCCTGGGTAGCCAAAGACGATATCAACACCCTGATCATGTAACGCTTTAATTAAAATATCAGCACCATTTTTCGGTCTGTTTTCAACTTCCTGCATCCCTGATGGTGAGGCATCCATTTTTGCGTTTGTTGACGCATTTGCAGTCATTTCGTATACATCCTCCTTCTAAAATATCTAAAATAAAAAAGCCTTTTTCTCCACCGCAAAAGATTACCTTTTGCGAAGGGATGAAAAAGACTTTTCATGGTACCACCCTTTTTCGTAGCAAGAACGCTACCTCTGCGAATAGCTGTCACATTCCACCCACGGCAACATAGATGGAATAGCTATTCATTGGTAACGGTGCACGAAACAGTGCCCGGAGCTATCTAATGGCGTTTTCGCGTTTAATAGCTCACTCCGAGGGGATGTCGGATATAGTTGTATCATCGGTTTCCACCAATCCCGACTCTCTGGTAGATACAATGCTCTATATCCTTTTACCTCATCATTGAGTTATACGTTTATAATTAAATATTTTAAAGTTCAAGACTCATCGAAATTTTATGAAAATTATATTTTCATAATACCGCCTTTAGAAGCGTTTGTCACGAGTTTTGAATATCTTGCTAACCATCCGGTTTTAATTTTCGGTTCGAATGGTTTTAAATTCTTACGGCGTTGTTCCAACTCTTCGTCAGATACTTTTAAATTGATTGTCCGATTAGGTAAATCGATTTCAATTATATCACCATTTTCAACTAATGCAATAGGTCCGCCTTCAGCTGCTTCTGGTGAAATATGGCCAATTGAAATTCCTCTTGATGCACCGCTGAAACGGCCATCTGTAATCAAGGCCACTTTTGTTCCAAGGCCTCGTCCCATAATGGCAGAAGTCGGAGCAAGCATCTCCGGCATACCAGGACCGCCTTTAGGGCCTTCATAGCGAATGACAACAACGTGTCCTTCCCTAACTTCCCCGGAATCAATGGCAGCCAATGCTTCATCTTGCGAATTGAAGACAATTGCTTCGCCAGTAAAGACTTTGATGGATGGATCTACGGCACCAACTTTGATGACAGATCCTTCAGGTGCGATATTTCCATAAAGGATGGATAATCCTCCCACCTTGCTGTATGGATTGTCTTTTGTACGGATGACATCAATATTTGTAATTTCATGATCTTTTACAAGTTCACCGATTGTTTTACCGGTTACCGTTATGCGATCCGGGTGAATGCAGCCAGGGATTTTTGCCAATTCATTGATGATTGCACTTACTCCGCCGGCTTTATTGACATCATCCATTGAAATGTCGGAAGCTGGCATGATTTTCGCAATATATGGAACGCGTTCAGCGATTTTATTAATGTCTTCCAAGTTATAATCAATTCCTGCTTCGTGGGCAATGGCCAATGTGTGCAGCACTGTATTTGTTGAACCGCCCATTGCCATATCCAGTGCAAAGGCATCGTCAATCGCTTCTTTTGTGATGATGTCGCGTGGACGGACATCTTCTTCAATCATACGAATTAAATGTTTTGCAGCCTCACGGATTAATTCTTTTCTCTTTTCGCTTGTAGCAACAATTGTTCCATTTCCAGGAAGAGCAACTCCCAGCATTTCCATTAAACAGTTCATGGAGTTCGCAGTAAACATTCCCGAACAGGATCCGCATGTCGGACAAGCGTGCATTTCAATATCTTTAAATTCTTCCTCAGACATTTGACCGGATTTGAATGCCCCAATCCCTTCAAAAACTGAAGTTAGAGACAATTGTTTACCTGTGGCACTTCTTCCCGCTTCCATCGGTCCACCGGAAACGAATATGGAAGGAACGTTTGTGCGAACCGCAGCCATCAACATTCCTGGCGTGATTTTGTCACAGTTTGGAATGAAGAATACACCATCAAACCAGTGAGCATTTATCACTGTTTCAGCAGAATCTGCAATCAGTTCACGGCTAGGCAACGAGTAACGCATTCCGATGTGACCCATCGCAATTCCATCGTCAACACCGATTGTGTTGAATTCAAACGGAATTCCTCCTGCTTCAATGATCGCTTCTTTTACTTCTTCAGCAAATTCACGTAAATGTACATGACCTGGAATAATATCGATGTAAGAGTTGCAAACACCGATGAATGGTTTTCCCAAGTCTTTTGGTTTTACCTTGCCTGTAGCATAAAGTAAGCTACGATGAGGAGCACGGTCAACTCCTACTTTGATCATATCACTTCTCATACTTCAAACGCCCCTCACAAATACTAATATTTCCAATGTTTAAAAAAACGGGTTATAAAAAATTTTCCGACAATTATTCTCATTTAACATCTTTTATAAAAACTGTCGGTGAAATTGTTGTCATAATAGTACAAAAATGCCCCTTTCGTCAACAGGGTTTTTGAAATTTTTTATAAAATTTTAAAAATTTGAATTTTAATGAAAACGTTTTCTTTCTATTTAAATGCTGCACTTTACTTGAAATATTCCGTTTTTTCTCCGTTGATACATAATCAATTTTTTTGGCGGCAAACTAATCATGATGAGTGGGTATTTGACATCTGTATAGACAATGATTGTTGAGTTTTGTCAAAAAAAAATCTAACCCTTTGAGGGTTAGATCAGATAATAGGAACCAGTGTAAAGTCGATGGCTAAATTGAATAATACAAGCGTATGAAGAATTGCAAACATAATCCCTTGGCGATTTAATTTTTCAGATGCATTAATAGTGATATGCATAATGTATCCACCCCATCCCCAAAATATTTGACCTCTTTGTGAACATTATATGACATTTTTGTTCAATTTGCAAAATATTTTGAAAATAAATTTTATTGATAACCCGCTTTGGATTGTCTGCATATCTTCAAAGCATTTGAGCACACTAACACAAGAAAAGTTGCACACAATTAAAGGAGTGGATTAATCGTGAATTTTATTTGGTATTTAATTATCGGCGGAATCATCGGCTGGCTTGCAGGAGTCATTGTAGGTAAAGATATTCCGGGTGGTATCATCGGTAATATAGTGGCGGGCATTATTGGCTCCTGGATTGGAAGTGCATTTTTGGGAAACTGGGGTTGGGAAATCTCCAATTTCTACATTTTCCCTGCTTTGATCGGTTCCGTGGTTTTAGTCTTCATTGTAAGTTTAATCATGAAAAGTTTCAGAAAAGCAACGGATTAAAAATTGCCCATTCACAAAAATCAAAAATGATCATCCTGACAAATGGATGATCATTTTTCTTTTCCAACAATAAAGTTGGCCACAATGCCTTTCATCAAAAAACCGTTGCCTTTCGTTTCCGTATCCATATCCGTTTCAGTCAATCGCCGCCAATGCTTCCCTTTCCAATAACGGTCCGACACGATTATATTGTTCATAATAATACAGGACTTTCTTTACATACTCCTTGCTGTGGTTATAACGGAAAACCGCTTTCTCAATTTCCCCATCCTGTACACCGGATTTGGACAAGAAATTGGCGGCACTATAAATCGCATCTTCTATATCAAACGGATCGGCAATACCGTCCCCATTCGCGTCCACTCCATAACCGCCGTACTTTTCAATCACTTTCGGATCGGTTTTTTCAGATTCCGGAATGTTTCCCTTCCCTAATCCCGCACAGGTCGGATGATCCCATCCAACAAATGTGCATGGCATGAACTGCATATGCCCTTCCGCTCCCACCGGTGAGACTAATGTGTCCATTGTAGAAAATCTTGTTTCCACCCGATGATGGGCGGCAAGCAACGTCCATGGAACATTGTATTTTTCCCCGGCCGCTATGTAGATTGGAATATATTCTTCCGGTATTTTTAAGTCAAATCCTTCTTGAATTTTTTCGATTTCAGATAATTCTTCAGGGTAAATAATTGATTTCAAATCTTCCCAAGCGAAATAAACAAACGAGTAAATAATCATTGATGCCGGAATGAGCAGAATGATCAGGAAAAACTTCATTCCGGGACTGATCAAAGGTTTCTTCCGTTTTTTCTTTTTAGCCATGATTTCCCCCTGTGAGAGCGCATTTAACTATTCTAACCATTGATTATAACCTAAAAACGAAAAATTGATTTGAAAACGCTAATGAATTTTGGAAAATAGTTCAATTCATTGTTTTTATTATTATTTCTATTTATAAAATAAGAAAAATTTTATTAATTCTTGAAACTATTGTTTTTGAATTAAGACCTGTGATAAATTGTTTAATAAACAATTCAATAAAGTATTTCGAGGAAAGAGTGACAGTCATGACAAAAAATTGGATTGAAACAAAATTAGTTCAATTGGGAAATCAAAGTGACATCCGAACAGGTGCTGTAAATCCCCCAATTTATATGTCCACAGCCTATAGACACACTGGCATTGGGGAATCTACAGGATATGATTATATTCGAACAAAAAACCCGACCCGTGAAATTTTAGAAAATGGCATTGCGGAATTGGAGGGGGGAGATGCGGGTTTTGCCTGTAGCTCCGGAATGGCCGCCATTCAATTGGTTCTTTCCATCTTCAAACCGGGTGATGAAATCCTTTTGCCGGAAGATGTGTATGGGGGGACTTATCGTTTACTAAAAGTATTTAACGAAATGTATCAAATCCGGCCGGTGTACTTCTCAAAAGTGGAAGAAGTTGAAGGATTGATCAACGAACATACGAAAGCCGTTTTCCTTGAAACACCTACAAATCCATTAATGATCGAATTTGATTTGGATTATTTCAATGACATCTGCAAAAAACATAACTTGTTATTTATCGTTGATAATACATTCTACTCCCCATATTTCCAACGGCCAATGGAACATGGGGCGGATATTGTTGTGCACAGTGCGACCAAATATATTGCGGGACATAACGATACATTGGCCGGTCTTGTCGTTTCAAAAGGGAAAGAGCTTAGCGAAAAATTGTCATTTAATCAAAACAGCATGGGGCTTGTGCTGTCCCCTTTCGATAGCTGGCTGGTCATTCGCGGTTTGAAAACATTGCATGTGAGAATGAAGCAGCATGATGAAAATGCGAAAAGAGTCGTTGCATATTTGAAAGAGGAACCTTTAGTTTCCGATGTACTGTATACCGGCAAAGGCGGAATGCTTTCATTCCGTTTGACGAAACCTGAATTTGTCAATCCGTTCTTAAAAAATATGAAACTCATTACGTTTGCCGAAAGTTTAGGCGGTCCGGAAAGCTTTATTACATATCCTGCAACTCAAACACATGCCGACATTCCATACGAAGAACGAATTGCCCGCGGAGTGGACGATTGTCTCTTGCGCTTTTCTGTGGGAATAGAAAATGCGGAAGATATTATCGCCGATTTAAAACAGGTCTTTGATTCATTAAGAGGCTGATAAAAAAATGCTTGGGAAACCCCAAGCATTTTTTATTTCTTCTTCATATTATTGATTAATGTTTCCATATCCAATGCAATTTCATCATATGGTACAGCTTTAGCTGAATTTTCCTCTTCGGAATAACCTGAATAATATTTTACGGCAACCCCATTTTCATCAACGAGATAGAATGAGGAACCATGAATCACTTGATCATCATCTTCCGGTTTTTTTACAAGCGCTTTAAATGATTGAAGTGCAAATTGTTCGATGAATTTTTGATCATAGCCTGTAAGCAGATGCCATTTCGATTCATCAGGAACTGTAAAGTAGTCCAAATACTTGGATAACGCTTCCGGCGTATCATTTTCCGGGTCTACTGAAAACCCGACGATTTTGTAATCTTCGAGACCTTTTTCAACCAATTTTTCTTGCACTATCGACATGTTTAACGTCATTGGCTGGCAAATCGTTTTGCAGTTTGTAAAAATAAACATAGCAATCCAAGGTTGCCCTTTTAAGTCATCTAAAGTAACCGTTTCTCCCCGATGATCAATCATAGTAAAGTCTTGTATCTTATACTCGATTGTCGGTTTAAAATTATAATTGCTGCAAGAAGATAATAGGACCCCGACAATCAGCAACAAGGTGATGATGATTAATTTCTTTTTCTTCATTACGATTCAACTCCCTTGGAATACTATGTTAATCATAAATGAAAGGCGTATTTTAGTAAAACTTTTTCTCATGAAAGATTTTTAACAAATTTGTGAAAAAAATTTCACTTCTTGCTTCTCATTCAAATACTTTTTCTCCATTCATACTTTTCATGGATGCAAGCACCGAATAGATTGCTTCCAGCTTAACTTCAATCCGATGCAGCAAATAAAACGAAATGACAATCGGAAAACCGATTTCCTGAATGAGCGTAATCCATTGTTCCATTTGCATCTCCCCTTTCGATTGGACACCATGCCGAATTTCAATTGATTAGAAAATCGACAAAATCCATTCAGGATTTTGCCGATTCCAAAAGATTAAAATAGATTTTCAATGGTTTTATCAATCATGCGGGCCTGTTTGATGGAAACAAGCGCCGATCCATTTACATGAAACACATCCTGATTCATGATGGTTTCCATTGCGCTTGATACATCTGATGGAGTCAGATCCGGTTTTGGATCATTGATTGAAATGGTGAAATTCTTTCCGTTGGCAGCTTCAAATTTCATTTCGAGTACCTTAGCCATTCACTATCCCCCCTAACAGATTAAAGTTCGATTTTTTCCGTTTTTGACACTGAAGCCTGGACCACCGGGTGACCGGAAAGTTGGATGAATGCTTGTACCACCCCGGCTAGTTGCTCGGCTGTCACATTGTTGCGCACATTTCTGTAAGTTCTGGACGCCAAAATCGTATTGCCGGATTCATCAACGCCCGTTTCATAAACGAGTTTTAGTGTCCCTTGCTCGAACGTCAAGTTGGCCATCTTCTTCTCCCCCCTTTCATCTACCTATATATCAATTTGTTGAAAAAATAGAGACAACGTTAATGAAAATTTTTTCTTCCTTGTTATAATGATTTAGAGAGAGAAAAAGAGGTGAGCAAATTGGTAGGTTGGGTAATGTGGTTACTCGTTGTTTGGAGTTTTATAATGGTTATTTTGATGGCCATTGGCGGGTTTTTTATGTTCCGGAAGTTTTTGAAATCATTGCCAAAAGAAGATGGAAAATCGGAGTTGGATTGGCAAAATTACTATATCAATAAGACTTTGCATTTATGGAATGATGAAGCAAAACAGCTATTAAATGAACTGGTCAGCCCCGTACCCGAATTATTCAGACAGCAAGCCAAAGAGTCCATTGCAGGAAAAATCAGCGAGCTTGCCGTAAAAGAAAAAGCCAAAAGCATTACAGAAGAACTGATCATTAGAGGCTACATCGTTGCCACGCCGAAAAGGGACCATAAATTTTTGCGGAAAAAATTGGCCGAAATGAACATTGATGTTACACCTTACGAAAAATATTTTGCCGAGAGCCAAAAATAAAAGACAAAAAAATGATCATACAATCATCTTTTGGATTGCATGATCATTTTTTTATTTATTCATTATCCCCTTCGTGAAAGCCGCCACTCACAAGTTCCCTTTTTCCAGCGAATCAATCAAATGGGATTTCTCAATTTTTTTATATTGAATGAGCATTGCGATGCGCCATGGCCAAAGCATGGCAAATGCCAATAGCCAGAACATGCCGGCTAATTCACCGGGATCAAAAGAATCGGTTAACACCACTTTTCCGAGAGTCCGTATCAATAACAAGCTGACTAAAATGATAAAAAACGCTTTGGAACGTTTCATGTAAATTTCGTTGTCCCGAATTTCAAATTTGGATGTGGCAATCAATACAAAAGAAAAAATGACTCCGACAACAATGGCTTCTAATATTTGTAACGGCGGAACCCGAAACTCCTCAAATACAAACATCAACGCCCCTGTGGACATGGCGATGGGCGGTATCAGTATTTTTTTTGCATTCACCGGTTTCTTTTGAGATCGCAATCTCATCATCATGATGAAGGTACCCATCAATATAGCCATCAACGTACTCGCAATAATGATATAGCGAGAAGGTATATTTTCAAACATGTTATCCCTCCTCATAGGCTTAAAAAAACTGCCTGTTTGCAGGCAGCGCTCCTTAATAATATACCATAATGTTTTATTCATATGTATCTAAGAACCTTGAAATATTCATTTTTCAATACACCTAGAATGATTGACATGAAATTTCAAGGTCCTAACATCCAATACAATTAGAAACCGGTAAAACCTCCAAAGATTGGTGACAACACCCGGATGATATAATTCATGCCGTCAAAGAACAGCAAAACTCCCATGGCAATCATGATATACCCGCCGATTTTTACAATTTTCTGGCTGTATTTCCGAAGCCATCCCATTCTGGAAATAAAGAAAGACAATATAAAGAAAGGGATGGAAAAACCTAATACGTAAGCAATCATGTACCCCATTGCGGAATTGGGATTTGTCATGGCCAGGGCGATGATCGCTGCCAAAATCGGACCGGTGCACGGCGTCCAACCCGCCGCAAATGCAAGGCCGATCAATGATGATCCGAAATAACCTGAAGGTCTGCTCTTAAATTGGAATTTATGATCTTTCATTAAAAAGTCGATTTTTAACCAACCGACAATCATCAATCCAAAGGCGACAATCAAAATGGCCCCGATTTGACGGATCAAATCCTGATAATTCAGGAAGAAGTTCTCAATGGACAACAATCTTGCGCCAAAACCGAGGACGATAAAAATAATCGAGAACCCTATCAAGAAAAAGAGCGTATGCAAAATGGCCCTTTTTTGCAGCATCCCTTTATCATTTTTTATTTCATCGTAGCTCATTCCGGTTATGTACGAAAGAAAAGCCGGATAGAGCGGCAATGTACACGGGGAAATGAAGCTTAAAAACCCTGCCCCAAAAGCGAATAATACGTTAATATTTGAACCCATTTCTATCTCTCCTTAAGTCCTTATTGTTACTATCATATCAAAGATTTGTTAGAAAATAGTGAAATAAAATTGAAGGATTCATAACAAATGAGAATTCCAAAAGCTCCCGAAATTGATTTCCCCATTAATTATACGTATAAATGACATCGCTTCCAAATCTTAAATTCCACAATGGTTCAAAACGGTCAATGAGCCAGTTTTTTACTGATTTCATTTCCTCCAAATCATTCAATGGACACACTTGGAAATAGATATTTGAATCCAAGATGTGCCGGGCTATTTTTGAATTGATATGACAGTGGGTCGCGGTGCCATCACGGAAACATGACTTTGGAGAGACATTTCCGATATGCTGATTAAATCTCAACTTGAATTTATTATTGCAAATTCCTGCAAATACAATTTTATCGTTCATGATAATCGTATATACGCCCTTTTTATTTAGTAATGTCTCATTGCCCTTTACGACGAATTGGCAATAAGCCAAATCACCGTAATTATTCAGAAATTCTTTGTAAAATGGGTCGTTCTTTTTTTTCAAGTTATAAAGGGCGGGACCAGCAGGCACATCCAAAATTTCTTCATATTCATTCATCACCTTCTCTCTCAGATGTTGGTAACGGTTATGCCGGAGAAGATCGCGAATCGTTTTCTTATCAAAGAAACGAAATGGTTCACGTATATCCGTTTCCAAAAGATCAATTCGAACCCGATGGAAATGGAACTCCTTACCATTCATTTTCACATACATGAACACTCCCCCTCCACTCATCTAAAAAATCGGATATTCAAGAAAGAGATAGAAAATATCACAATTTTTGATATTTCTATAAAATTTTAAAAAATCCTTTTAAGTCAGGGTACGTTTATTCCGATTTTCCAAAATGGCGGATAAACTGAAAATGATGATGGCCATCCATATGAAACCAAAAGAAATCAATTCCACACTTGTAAACGGTTCACCGTAAACCGCAGCCCCCAAAATCAATAGAATCGTCGGGGAAACATATTGGATAAAGCCTAAAATGGATTGGGGCAAAGCTTTCGCTCCCTTTGCGAATAAAATTAAAGGATATGCTGTCACTAAGCCTCCTAAAATAAGAAACAGATCCGTTTTCCAATCAATATGTAAAAATGAAATATCAGTAGTTGACATAAGAAAAATATAATAAACTATTGCAACAGGCAAAATGAACAATGTTTCAATTGCCAACCCCCTGGTGGCATCCAGTTGAATTTTTTTCTTTAATGCGCCATAGATGGCAAATGACAGGGCGATGCACAATGCGACCCATGGGATTTTCCCGTAACGCACCGCCATCAATGCGACTCCACAAAATGCAAGTATCACGGAAAGGATTTGGGCTTTCGACAATTGTTCTTTGAATAGAAATACGCCAAACAATACGGTGATCAACGGGTTAATATAGTACCCAAGGCTTGTCTCCACCACATGATCATTCGTTACCGCCCATATGTACAAAAACCAATTGCATGAGATGACAAAAGAAGCCAGCATCAATGAGAAAAAGATCTTTTTATTGTGCCAAAGATATTTCAAGTCAGCGGCCAATTTATTCTTTTGGCCAATGATTAATATAAAAAGGGTTGTAAATACAAAAGACCAAATAATCCGGTTTAACAATATTTCCATGCTATTTACATGTTCGAGAACTTTCCAATAAACGGGAAAGAATCCCCAGATGGTATAAGCTAGAATGGCATTAAGCATGCCTTTTTTCTCTTCAGTCATAAAATTTTAACCATGCCTTTCAATCATTTTTGAAATATAAGATATTATAAAAATTATAACGATGGAAAATAGGGAAGTAAATGTAAAAACCAAACGATCATTTAGAATGATTTTCCAAAAGTAACATAAATCCCCTTTCGAAAGAGCGCAAAAAAAATTAAAACGTTATTTTTTTATAAAAGTGGCCATTGTCTCAGCTCACTTTTTACCCGCATTTTTTATCTGATGCTCGATAATTAAAGTGCTGATACCCAACAAATCAGCGGAAGATAACGTGCCATCGCGCAGTTTTTCGAGCCAAACCCCATGGATGGCCTGTTCATCAATCCCTTTTCGGACAATGGCTTCAATCATTTTTTGGTCTTTTAATATCGCATCAAGCCGTTTTTTTAATTCCGGACTAGTAAATTCTCCTTTTGTACCAACGGAAGGCAACGTCTTTTGAATTTCGCCCTCAACGTTTTCCAGATCGCTTTCTTTATTGGCCGGGTTTGGTGCAACATACGCAATGCACTCTTTTGCAATCGCCTCGCAGATTTCATTGAATTTCGATTGATAGATTTTCACATCTTGCACTGAGTTAACGAAACATACTTCAATGAGAACGGCAGGTTGATTTGTCCCTTTCAAAAAAGCGAGCTCACTTCTTTTTTTGGCACCTCTATTTTTTAATCCGCTTGCTTTGGCAATGGCCTGACTCATTCTCGCCGCAAAGGCCTGAAGTGAATCATTAAGATACAAAACTTCTGTGCCCAATGGCTGGTCTGTTCTTTTGCCGGAAGAGTTGAAATGAATACTCACATCCAGCTTCCTGTTTTTGGAGTTATGTTCACGTATCAAATAATTCAGGTTGTCACTCTGCTTTTTCGAACGATCATCCACAATTTTGTGGACCGTTATTCCTTCCTGCTGCAATAAATAGGCAACCCGATCTACCACTTTTCTTGCTTCCGTCACTTCATCTATGATATCTCTTGCACCACTGCCAACGCCGAAATGCCCTGGACTGATTGCAATAGAACTCATGATTTCACCTCCAAACATATAAAGACTTATTAAAAAATCTTACACTTTATAGTACGTTGCATCCAAAATCGGAGAAGGGCTCATAGCTTAATCCACTTAACCTTCTATCAATTAAATGATCAAGAAAGGCTATAACAGAGACAAAAAAATGGCCAACTTTGAAAAGTCGGCCATCAAGAAGCGTTGATTTCTCCTTTAGTAGTGATTGTTGATAAAAAAGCGCGAATTTGAAAAATAGTATCCTTGATATTTTCATCGAAGAATTGATTTTTTGTGAAATAGCTATGAACAAGTCCACGGGCAACGGTCAATTCAACCTTTCCTCCAAATTCAATCAATTTGTTTGCGTAACGGATTCCTTCATCCCTTAATACATCATTTTCCGCAACAGCAATGAATGCAGGAGGCAGATTCGACAAATCGTCCGCCAATAAAGGGGAAGCATATTGGTGGAAAGTTTCATTCACATTGTTCAAATAGTGTTTTCTAAACCACGCCATGTCTTCTTTCAACAGGCCAAATCCGACTGCGAATTCTTCATAAGATGGCGTACTGAAAGTTAAATCGGTTACGGGATATAACAAAATTTGCGCATGGATTTCAGGCCCTTGCAAGTCCCGGTTTAACAATGTTACAACTGTAGCCAAATTGCCGCCTGCGCTGTCTCCCGCCACAATAATTTTCTTGTTGCCGTTTAATCGATTGTTGTTTTTCACTGTCCATAGGAACGCATCATATGCATCATAAACCGGTGTCGGGAATTTGTATTCAGGAGCCAAACGGTAATTTACAGAAACGACAACGGAGTTCGTTGACTCTGCCAACAACTGACACGACTCATCGCAGGTTTCAATACTGTTCAATACCCAGCCACCGCCATGATAATAGATGATGATGGGAAATGGGCCATTTCCTTTCGGCGTATATATGCGAACCTTTATCTTGCTTCCATCTCTGACAGGAATCAATTGGTCTTTCTTCTTTATAAAACTGGAACGGGTTTTGGTTTTCAATTTTAAAGCAATTTCCCTTCTATTTCTTTCTTCGGCTGGATCCATTGTATATAAAGGGGGTTGTTGATTCGCTTCTTTTAAATATTCGATTGTATTGGACAATAAATAGGACATTGAGGATCATCCCTTTTCTTATAATTCTTATTCGTTTACTATGTTTTAATTGTATACCTAACGAGCCCCACTTTCAACAAAAAACTTTCCAAATAAACAACTTTATATGAAAAGCCTTGATGGCGCTCTAAAATTTCAAAAGATGGAATTTGAAATTTAGAAACTTCCTCATAAAAGTAAAAACCCCATCTATCTCCCTCAAAGACCGGCGTTCGGTCATATCTTTCAATCCTTAGAAATAATAGAACCCCAAAACTCTTTTCTAACCGTTCCGTTTTATTTATTTTTCTCTAGGTGTTTATCTAATCGAGCATTTCAATCTCCCATATGCTATTGATGAACAGTGATTTGCAAGGAGGTGAAAATAAATGTATGGTAGAAAACATCATCAAATGAGACCAAGACCTATTTGTTGTCCACCGAATATTATGCCAACACAGATTGCACCTGCACAAGTTTCACCAACGCAAGAAGTGGTTAAAACAAACGTTTTCAATACAATTGTTCCACACTTTCATCCAGTGCATACAACTACTGTCAACCGGCATATCTATCACCATCAACACTATTTTCCTAGAACGTATTCCGAAGTGAATGAATATTACCAAATGTCCCAGCAATTCGGCGATCCACGAAATCCAAATCCGCAATGTTTCCCAATGCAACAAAGAAGATTCGGATTTTAATTAAAAAACAACTGCACCACCATTTTGTTGAACGTGGTGCAGTTGTTTTTTTACATTTTTTTCAATTTTTCATATTCAATTTGCAGTTGTTCAAGCCGCTTTCTTCCTTCTTCCCGGTTTCGAACGGTTTCCGCCTGGATTTGTTTTGTTTCTTCAATGCCTGCCAAAATGGTTCTCCAAGTATTTTCAAGGGTTTCAATCTTGATGCCCGGCTGACTTGCCGTGCGGGCGATATCCACACTGTTGCGGCGGATATTTTCTGCGTTTCTCATCAACATTTCGTTCGTCCGTTTATCCAATTCCTGCATCGAATCAGAAATCAATTTTTGACGTTGAATCGTCACGGCATGGATTAGTCCCTGTTTAAAAATAGGGATTGTCGTTACAAAAGCGGAATTGATTTTGGCAATCAAGTGGTTGTTCCCCTGCTGCATTAACCGGATTTGCGGTGCTGCCTGGAAGGATACTTGTTGCGCCATTTCCAAATCGTAGCGGCGCTGTTCCAGCAATTCGATTGCCCGCTGCAATGATTCCAGTTCCATCAGCGCTTCCTGATCCCCTTCGTTGGCACGGGCTTCCAAATTGGCAAGTTCCGGTTTCAGCTCCTCCACTTTTACTTCGATCGCAGCGATATATTCACTCAATGTTTTGAAATATTCAAGATTTTGATCGTACATTTGTTCAAGTTCGACCGTATTTTTCTTCATTTCCTGCTCGTATTTTGTAATCTCTTGATAGATGGCATCGATCTCTTTATTCATCGATTCGTATTTCGATAAAATCTTCTGAAGCTGCTCTTTTCCTTTTCCAAAAAGACGCGCCAAAAATCCTTTCTTTTCTTCTTTAAAATCTTCCGGATCGAAGCGGGCCATGATTTTATTTAAATGATTGATCAACTCGCTCGATTTTTCCAATTTGCTTTGTTTTATGGAAGATAACATCCGGTCGGAAAACTTGGAAATCGAATTTGCGGTTTCCTTCCCGAATTCCAAAACGGCGATTTGATTTTTGACGTCTATTTTTTCGGCAAGCGCGAGGACAGCCGGATCTTTTTTCAATTCCAATTGCCGCTTACGCAATTGAGACATCTCTTCTTCCGTTACAAGTTGTGGAGGCGCTTCAACAATTTCATGTTTTTCTTCATTCAATTTTGCATCCAAATCTTCAAACAACGGGTTTTTCGTTTCTGACATGGCAATCCTCCGTTCTTCATGCGTCATTTATTGTTTATAGTTTACACTAATTTCGATAGTTAGCATACGATTGATTGATAAAGAAAGTTTCAATTTTTACCCATGAAAAAATCCTTTCCACAACATAAAACTTAGGCAGATAAAAAAGACCACGTTCCCATCGAACGTGGACATTTTAAACAGAAACGGTTTAACGATGATTTTGATTATGTTTCGGATTTGGTATCGCCCCAATTGTGCTGACCCAACGATTCGTGTAATTAAAGAAACCGACAACAAAGGCAGCTTCCAGGATTTCATGATCATTGAACCCCGCTTCCCTCAGCAAATCCACTTCTTTTGTTGTAAGTTCATCCGGATACTTTGTCGCACGGAATGCATAGTCGCATAGTGCCCGCTGTTTTTTTGTCAATTCTGCACTTCTGTAGTTATACGTCAATGTATCGACCCATACCGGATCTCCTGTAAGTCTTCTCAATGTATCACTATGAGTGGTCAAACAATAATTGCAGCAATTCACAGAAGACACAACAAGACCGATCATTTCTTTGTCAACCAAATCCAAGTACGTGTTTTTCGTATTAAACAAGGAATACATGAAGTCGAGGAAAGCTTTGAATTGGATGGGGTTCAAAGGCAAAATATTGAATAAGGTGTTTACAACCCCCAATTTTTCTTCCTGTTTACGGACGTTTTCCTCAAAATACGCTTGCAGCTCAGACGGAATTTCTTCTAGTTTCGGCTTTTCCAAATAAGACCATTGTTCATCATACATACCCATCATTCTTCCCCACTTTTCTATCAATTTTCTCATATTATTTTATATGAATGAAGGATAATATTTTAGAACAGCGTGAGGAAAAAGATAAAAAGCGGTCTTACAATGTTCCGGCTGAACCACCGTCAATGTTTATGGAAGTGCCCGTAACGTAAGAGGCGGCATCGGAAACGAGAAAAGTGATGACTTTTGCCGCTTCATCCGTTTCCCCGATTCTTCCAAGGGGAATCTTTTTTCCGACTTCTCTCGAATATTCTTCCCAAGTGGAAGCCGGCATTTCCCTCTTCCATTTCGCTTCGATTTGTCTGCTTCGGATTAGTCCAATACATACAGTATTTACTCGAATATTATATTTTCCTAAATCTTTGCTCATCGCTTTTGTGAGTGCCATACCGGCAGAGCGGCTCACCGTTGTCGGAAGGCTGTTTTCACCCGGTGTTTTTGCAATGGAAGCAGTCACATTGACGATTGCTCCACCTCCACTCTCTTTTAAATGTGGAAGTGCATATTTTGAGCAATGGATGGCACCGAATAATTTTAAATTCAAATCCGCATGCCATAATTCGGAATCCACTTCTTCAAAAGAATGGGCAGAGGATGTGCCGGCATTGTTCACCAGAATATCTAATCTTCCATAGTGGGATACCGTCTCCTCAATCAACCGTTTGCAATCCTCTTCTTTTGTCACATCCGCTGCAACCGTAAGAATCTCCTTACCGGTTTGGCCCTGAATCCATTCCTTTGCTTCTTTCAATGAATCCTTATTGCGGCCGCAAATGGCCACTTTTGCCCCCTCCTTGGCAAGTTGGAGGGCCGTATGTAACCCAATTCCTTTACTTGCCCCGGTGATGAGAGCAACTTTATCTTGCAAACCCAAATCCATTCATTCTTCTCCTTTACTTTTTTATGAATATTGTCCATGAAAAATAGAATCCCTTCAATGAATTTGTCAATGATTCATATTCAAAGGTTCAATTCTATTTATTCTTGCACGATGCGCTTTAGAATCTGTTCGTATCAAAAAAAATAAAACTGATTCTAAAGAAGAAATCCTTTAGAATCAGTTTTACATGGTGAATTAACACGAATATTTAAAATGTGTACCTACAATGATTAAAAGGATGAACAATACAACGATTAACGCAAAGCTGTTTCCACAATAGCTGTATCCTCCATAGCCATAGCCCATGAATAATCCCTCCCTCATTGATGGTACTCTAGTGTATGCTTTTATAAAGGAGGGTGTCAGGACAATAGCATAATTTCTATAATTTTTATCATTTTTGTATTTTGAATCGAAAACTTTTTTCAAACTTAAAATGCCCGCTATTAAAAGTTCTTTCTACAAAAGTGACGTTCCCTTCCCTATCAATCAACAATACTGTTGAACAACGGGTGCCGTAGTGTGGCAATTGAATAAACGCCGGGGATAAATTTCTCTCCATTTCCAAACCGACACCTGTATCCGGCAACTCTTCATCCGGTGCGATTTCACGATCCATGACAATTTCAAATAATTCATCAATATCCACTTGTCCAGGATTATTTTTCAAATATTCAACCATGCGTTTTTTCCCTTTCACCACTTTCGGCCATGGAGTATTTAATGTATGATTGCTGACACTATGGACGCCGGGGAAAATCTCATTTTTTTCATCAAAAATATTATTATAATGCATTAAACGGTTTTGATCTCCGACGATTACGTTAAATCCTCCATAACAATCTTTCATTTTTGCCAATTCATCAATAAACTCGCTTGGATGAACGGATTCTTTCAAAAAATTTCTCACAATTTCCCCACGGGAACGCGGTCTTTTTGGTAAAGACGGATCGCGGAAATTCGTTAAGGCTGCGAATCGTCCGTTTTTTGATATTCCCAGCCACGTGCCCATTTCAAGCAGGTCCCTTCCCGCCAGAATCTCCGGTTCATCCTCCCAAAAATGGGCAGGTTCCGCCGGACGGTCATAAATTTCATCCCGATTTGCTACAACGATTAATTGAAATATTGGATGTTCCCCATATTGAAAATGAATTAAACACATACTCCCAACCCTTTTTTCATTATTTCTATCAATAGTTTATCATCGCTGGTCCCATTTCCCAAAGAAGAATGATAGCAGTCCGGTTCAATTTTTCTTCTTCATTTCTTCCAAGATCGCTTCCAAAATTTTATTTTTTCTTCTTAATGCGGAAACCACACTCACCATAAACCAAATGATCATCAAAGCTGGAACGACATAGAACAAAACGGATACGAATATTGACATTGCACTTCCCCCATTTCCATTTTTTATATACTTCGTGCGGCACACTTTTTATATAAACTGATCGATGCTACTATATTTCTTTATATGCGAATACAGTTCCATTTAACGATCATAGGCGGATGGTTTCTTTTTTTGTAGAAAGTATGAAGATAAAGTTGTTAAATTTTTCAATAATCCATCCCTATTTTATTCCAAATAATTTGTTTGGAAGAGGAACAGGGGTGTCCGGTGCCCCATTCCATCACTTGTCTTCGCATGGAACTGTTGTGAATGACATCCATTATTACATGCTTACTCCATATAGCTGTCCAGTACTTGCAACAAATGTGCATAAGCGCTTCCCGCCTTTAAGGCGGAGGCAACGGAAATCGCTTCATCCAATTGTTCATTGGTGATTCCAAGTTCCATAGAATTTTTCATATGGCGATCGGCCAAACCGGGACATTGGATTGCAAATGCCACTGCAGCTGCAATTAACTCTTTATAAGCCCGGCTTAAATGCCCCGCTTCCAGGACACTATGGGAAAAATCGGTATATCCTTGAGAAAATCCATTGTCTCTCATCTCATTGGAATTTGCGGCAACTCCCGCTTCCATTGCGGAAACCACAAACACGGCTTCCACCAGTTCTTCCAGGCATGCACCTGCTCTTTTCGCTTTTTTTGTATGAACATCAATGCAATAAGGACACTTTGTTGCGTGGGCAATGGCGACAGCAAGTATTTCCTTTTCCTTCTTCGTCAAAGCTCCCGGTTTAAACACCTTTCTGTCGAATTGGGCAAATGCTTTGAATGGTTCCGGTACCAATTCTCTTAAATACTTCATCCCATGTTCTTTATTTTTTTCGTAATAACTGGCCATACTATTCCCCTTTACAAATCGTTTGTTATCCTAATAAATAAAATGTGGCATTTGTAAAAACCGTAAGTTTTTCAGTGAAATCGGCACGAATTTTATGGAATTCGGAAATTTTCACTATTTCTTTTAAAAATATTGTTCGATTTTCAAAAAAAGAGTATATAATCAAAATATATTGAAATATTCAAGGAGTGTTTGAAGTGAGTACAAATAAACGTGCATACAATTTTAATGCAGGACCATCCGCATTACCTCTTGAAGTATTGGAAAGAGCTCAAAAAGAATTGGTAGACTTTAATGGATCAGGCATGTCCATTATGGAAATGAGCCACCGCAGCAAAGACTATGATGAAGTTCATAACAATGCAATCAACCGATTGAAAAAAATCTTATCCGTTCCAGACAACTATGACGTGCTCTTCTTGCAAGGCGGGGCAAGCTTGCAATTTGCAATGGTGCCAATGAACTTTTTGACAAAAGACAAAACAGCAAGCTATGTGTTGACTGGTTCTTGGTCAGAAAAAGCTCATAAAGAAGCAAAACTTTTTGGTAATGCAGTGGTAGCAGCAAGCACGAAAGAAAATGAATATCGCAATATTCCGAACCTGGATGAAATTCAATTCAATGCGGACGATGCGTATGTTCATATTACTTCCAATAATACTATTTACGGCACTGAATGGAAAGAATTCCCTAATACCGGAGATGTTCCATTGGTTGCAGATATGTCCAGTGACATTTTATCCCGCCCAATCGATGTAAACCAGTTCGGCATCATTTATGCGGGAGCCCAAAAAAATCTTGGACCATCCGGGGTTACTGTAGTCATTATCCGCAAAGACTTGATTGAAAAAGCAAATACAGATATTCCGACAATGTTAAAATATAAAACACATGCAGATAAAAACTCTTTATACAATACTCCTCCAACATTCGGCATTTATATGTTGGGCGAAGTGTTGCGTTGGGTTGAAGAACAAGGCGGCCTTGAAGCCATTCAACAACGCAATGTGGAGAAAGCGAAATATATTTATGATGTGATCGATGAAAGCAACGGATTCTACAAAGGACATGCAGAACCAAACAGCCGTTCACTTATGAACATCACATTCCGTTTGGCTGATGAAGAATTGGAAAAACAATTCCTGGCTGAAGCAAAAGCGGCTGGTTTCGTAGGACTAAACGGCCACCGTTCCGTTGGAGGATGCCGTGCTTCAACTTACAACGCTGTGCCTGTGGAAGCTTGCATCGCTTTAAGAGATTTCATGTACGATTTCCAAAAGAAACATCAATAAAAGAATGACAAAGGGGCATCAATGATTGATGCCTCTTTTTTATCGAATCGGCAAACCAATCAGAACCTGAAATGTTAAAAAAAGAAAATTTTATCCCCTCTTTTGGGAATAGTTATCTTTAAGGGCTCGCTGAAGCAATGCAATCGAACGGTCAAGATCCGCTTTCACCGTATCTTTATAAGCTTTCACTTTCTCCCGGTCACCAATTCGATAGATATACAATGTTTGCATCTCTGCACCTTCTTTAATTATCGGTTCCCTCGTGACATATCCATCTTTCAGCAACTCATGAAGGGATTTATACACTTCCGATTTGGTCGGTTTATAGCCAAGATCTTTAAAATAATTTTGCAGATTTTCAAGAATTTGAAGACCATACAGCCTTCCCTTCTCTGCTTCATGAAGCATGTACAGTTTCAAAAAAGCCCGCTGTTTTATGATGAAGGTATTCTTCCTCATTCATTTACAACTCCTTAAGTGCTGTACGTGGATTGATAGGATTTTATGAAAATACATGGCGCGAGAATTTTTTGTCCAAGATGGTTTAATTAGAACCATGTTTAATTAGAATATATAATAGACAAATAAATTTTGCAAAGTATTTGTGAAAATTCACATGCAAGTGCGCTTTATGAATCCTTCATAATAAGATGAAAAATGATAAAGACTGTTGGATATATTTTCCAACAGTCTTTTCTTTGTTGAAGTTTGTTAAATTAATTAATAAGCTCTACCGAACCAAACAGTATGTTTTGCTTCTTTTCCGCATGTGATGCAAGTATGTTTCGTTGTTGGCGGATTAAACGGAATATTGCGCGATGTGAATTTCGTTTCTTCCTTCACTTTCGCTTCACATGCATCGTCGCCGCACCAACCGCCAAGAATCCAACCTGGGATCGTACCGTTTTTCTCACAATTTGCGATATGTTCTTTTAATTGGTCTAATGTATCAATATCTGTATGAGAGTTTGCATCGCGGAATGCTTTTGCTTTTTCATATAGACGTTGTTGCATTGTTTCCAATTCTTTTTCCACCGCTTCCACAACGGATTCAATGGAAACAGTGATTTTTTCATCTTCATCGCGGGCTTTCAAGATGACTTGATTGTTTTCCAAATCGCGAGGTCCAAGTTCAATACGGACTGGCACTCCTTTTAATTCCCATTCATTGAATTTAAATCCTGGAGATTGGTCTGAATCGTCGATGCGTACACGAATTCCTTTTTCTTTTAAAGCTTTTTTGATTTCTTCCAATTTTTCGATGATGGCAGGCGTTTTTTTCCATGGGCCGACAGGAATTAAGATCACTTGTGTCGGTGCAATTTTTGGAGGAAGAACCAATCCTTTTTCATCCCCATGCACCATAATGACCGAACCGATCAAACGTGTTGACGTACCCCATGAAGTTGTATGAACATGAACGTGTTTGTTTTCACGGTTCAAATATTTAATGTTGAACGCTTCTGCGAATTTTGTACCTAAATAGTGGCTTGTCCCGGCTTGTACGGCTTTTCCGTCTTTCATCATCGCTTCGATGGAGTAAGTATCCACAGCGCCGGCGAAGCGTTCAGATGGCGTTTTTTGTCCATCATACACCGGAATCGCCAATACGTTTTCTACCACATCTTTATAGATATTGAGCATTTGCATCGTTTCTTTTCGTGCATCTTCTTCATTTTCATGAGCTGTGTGCCCTTCTTGCCACAAAAACTCGGAAGTGCGGATAAATGGAAGAGTTTTCTTTTCCCAACGGAATACGTTTGCCCACTGGTTGATCAGTACAGGGAGATCACGATAAGATTTGATCCAGTTGGAATATAAATAACCAATCATTGTTTCGGAAGTAGGACGGAGCGCCAAACGTTCTTCCAATTTTTCCCCTGCCGCTTCCGTCACCCATGGAAGCTCCGGAGAAAATCCTTCCACGTGTTCTTTTTCTTTTTGGAAGAAAGACTCAGGAATCAGCATTGGGAAATATGCATTGCGATGCCCTGTTTCCTTGAAACGCCGGTCCATTTCCGACTGAATATGTTCCCAAATTTCATATCCATCCGGTTTGAATGCGATACAGCCGCGCACTGGCGTGTAATCCATCAAATCCGCTTTTTGAATTGTGTCAATATACCACTTTGTAAAATCATTCGTTTGTTGTGACATAGTCATCCTCCTCGCAACAAAATAGCGTAAAGATGCCCGCCTTTGGACGCCTTTACGCTGAATAGTCGTGTAACCACCAAAAGACATATGGAATCATTTTGACCATCAATTAATATTCATGGTTTCCGGTGGCGATATAGCTCTCAGCGAATGCTATTTATTCCATTCACACTTTGGATTGTTTTGTATACGAATATCTATTTCTAATATAATGTACCAAATTCAAGCAATAAATACAATTCCTATATAAAAATTTACATATAATTGTTCCGTTGATATTTGCGGCAAATGCTCCTAATGAAGGTCATATCCCATAAATAATAAGGGATATAACCCGAAAGAATTTTCAAAAAAAATAGAGTAATGTAATAAATTTCTCAAAAAAAATTATTATAAATCAATCGAAAATTGATATTTTTTTGATATCTCCTTCCATAATCCATCTATTATGATAGAAAATAATTCGGAAAAAATATTTCAAAAATCCTAAAATCCATTCTTTTATTAATACTCAAAGTTTACTGAGAAATTAGACAACCTCCCCTTTTTTTACTAATATTAAGTTTGTTGAAAATAATAAAATGGAGGTTGCAAAATGAAAGTTTCCATACGATGGAAAATTATTGTGGTAGTGCTCCTGATTATCATGATAGGACTTGGTGCCCTATCCACCGCCAGTTCCATCCTAATTTCATCGAAAACAGAAGAAACGGTCATTGATCAAAGTGAGAACCTTGTCAGTGAGTTGACCAATTCAATCTCAAATTTTATTGATGGTTATGAAAAAAGCATTTTAAAAATCACTTCAGACCAGGATGTCAAAGATTACTATCATCATTCAACAACCTATAATGATGAAGGGGATCAGGCATTCCGTCAACAATTGAAAAAATATTTGGACATTTATGATTCCGCCGCAAACATTTACTTTACTGATGGCAATAAAATTATTACGGAGCCTCATTTTGACGAAATTTTTGATTTGGATGTGAATTCCCGCGCATGGTATACGGAAGCAAGAAAAAATCCGGATGAAGTGTTATGGTCACCACCGTATGTGGATGCCCAATCGGGAGAATATGCCATTGCCGGGTCAAAAGCGGTGAAAGAAGGAAATGAAGTCATCGGCGTTTTGGGAGTTGACATATTATTATCCAGTTTAACAGAGGAAATTTCAAAAATAGATTTGGGGTTTGAAGGATATCCGATTGTGTTGGATTCTTCCGGCATGGCAATCGTCCACCCGACACAAACAGGCGATGATTTGAGCTCTGTGGGATATGTGGAAGAAATTCTGAAGGATGAAAAACAAAAAGATGCAATAAAAACGAAAATAGGAGATCAACAATCTGTTGTCGTTTATGAAAAAATTCCTTCATTAGGCTGGACTGTCGGCGCCGTTTATAATGTGGGCCAATTACATAGCACCGCCAAAAGCATACAGCATATGATTATTTTGTTTGCTTTGATGATACTTGTGGCAACTGCGATCATCCTGTATTTCACAATCACAAAAACAATTAAACCGCTACATACTTTGAGCTCTTCCATGGAAAAGGTTGCACAAGGCGATTTAACTGTACATATCGATACGAAAAGAAATGATGAAATCGGCCAATTAGCCCAGCATTTCAATAAGATGCTAAAAGAAATGAAAAAAATCATCGGGGTCGTTCAAGAATCATCCCGGCAAGTGGAAGACCGTTCCCATCATTTGAGCGCCCTTGCGGAAGAAACGAATGCATCCAGTGTTGAAGTGACAAAAGCGGTAAGAGACATTGCCATCGGAGCAACTCAATCAAGTGAAAATGCGGATCAAGTTACAGTATCCTCAGCAAAATTGGGAGAAAAAATCAACCAAATGACGGAACAATCAAAAGCGCTCAAAGGAATTACAAATGAAGCCAACGATCTGAATCAAGAAGGGCAAGATAAAATGTATAGCTTATTGAATTCCTTTGAAAACTCGAAAGCGGAATTGGAGAATATGGCCCGCGCCGTAACTTCCCTAGAAGGAAAAATCGAAGCCATTGAATCGATTATGGATACCATCTCTGAAATCTCTGAACAAACAAATCTTCTCGCTTTAAATGCGAGCATTGAGGCGGCCCGTGCCGGGGAACACGGTAAAGGATTTGCCGTTGTGGCCGATGAAGTCCGGAAACTTGCGGAACAATCCGCAAAAGCGACAGAACACGTCAAATCGACCATCCAACAATTGCAACAGGAAGCAAATACGGTTGTCGATGAAATGAATGAAATGCAAGAGACTTTCAAAGATCAGGAAAAAGTGGTTGAAGATACAGGAAACCTATTCCAGAACCTTTCAACGTTGATTCAAAATATGGAAAATACATTCAAAAACGTGATTGAAGAAATAGACGGCATTATCAAATACAAAGACCGTGTCGTTCAAACGATTGAAGAAATGTCCATGACGGCTCAATCAACGGCTGCAGCTTGCGAAGAAGTAAGCGCGGCAAGCGACGAGCAGCTAAATGCCATCCATTCAGTGGCTGAAGCTTCCGAAGAACTGAACCATTTAAGCAAAGAGTTATCGGAAACCGTAAGCAAATTTAAAATTTAATCAAAAAAATGGGCTGACTGGAATCCAGTCGGCCCATTCATTGTTTCCAAATCATTTATGCATCTTCTTGAGTTTCCAAGCGTTTGCCGAAGATCAGCTTCAATAACGGCGGAGTAACCAAAGTAGTAATGATGATGACGACAATCATGGCTCCATAGAACTCATGGGATAATATGCCGCCAGACAGTCCGATGGAAGCCAAAATTAACGCCACTTCCCCGCGGGAAATCATTCCTGCGCCAATGCCCGCAGAGGATTTCCATCCAAATCCGCAAACTTTTGCCCCAAGTCCGCAGCCAATAAATTTGGAAAGCACAGCAATCAATGAGAAGACAATGATAAATACGATTTGATCCCCTATACCATCAAAGCTCATTGGCAATCCGATGTTGATAAAGAAGAACGGAACAAATATGCCATAGGCAATCGGGGAAATCCCGTGTTCAATTTCTTTTGCATATTTTGTTCTGCTGATGGCAACCCCCATGAAATATGTACCAATGATTCCTGATACACCGAGGAAATCAGCGAAATACGCCGCAGCGAATAATAAAATCAATCCGGCTGTAACAACCGGTTCTGTAATCTGCATGCCTCCAAACAGATGCATGAATTTTGGAACAATATATTTTCCAACAATGTAAATGATGATAAAGAAAATAATTTGTTGGGCAACGACCCATGCGATATTTGTATCCGTCCCCATAAAGAAGCCGATGGCAACCGCGATGAGAATGACAACGATGACATCATCCAATACCGCTGCCCCAAGCAGAGTCGCACCTTCCCTGCTGTTCAACCAGCCGATTTCCCGCAATGTTTGAACGGATATACTTACGCTAGTTGCAGCGAGCAATAACCCTAAGAATACACCCTCGGATGTAGGGATATGGAATAGAGGAGATGCAGCCCATCCCATGATGATCGGCATAACCACCCCTAAAACGGCTACAAGGGTTGCCGCCTTCATATTTTTGTTCAAACTCTCCAAATCCGTTTCAAGTCCGGCGAGGAACATCAATAATAAAACGCCGATTTCACTGAAAACATGAATCAGTTCCGTTTGCTCAATCCAACCGAGAACAGCTGGACCCAGGATAATCCCGGCAATGATTTTTCCGAGGACGGACGGTTGACCAAAGCGAAGGCTGATTTGACCCGCTATTTTGGCAACAAGCAGCACGAGAACAATCTGTAAAATAAAGTCAAAAACATCCACCTTTGTAACCCCCTGTTGTCAATTTTCTATGAAAGGAAGCCAAAAAAAGACATGGTGGAGCCCTGTTGACAGACTCCACCATGTTTCCGCTCCCTATTTAATTACGAATTCAATTATAATCGAATTTTATTATTGTGTAAATTCCTTTTTTTCAGTTTATTTAAAATTCCTTTATTTCCCTTTTAATAATTGCACGGTTTTATGCCGATCACCGCTTTCGCAAATGGCGGAAATCACCGCCACCCCATCCGCTCCGGCTTCTTTCACTTTTTGTGCGTTCGCTGGTGTGATGCCGCCAATTGCCACAATGGGGAAATTCGGATACATTTCACGAGCCTTCCTTAAAAATGTCACTCCCGCAGGCTTTTTTGCATCCGGCTTTGATTTCGTTTCATAGATTGGACCGATGCCCACATAATCGGCGCCGCTTTGGACGGCTTTCACCAATTCTTCTTCATTGTGGACGGAAACACCGATAACTTTATTTTGAAACTTTTCCCGAATTTCTTGGATCGGTGTATCGTCTTGTCCCACATGAACACCATCGGCATCAATTTTTAACGCAAGTTCCACATCATCGTTAATGATAAATGGCACCTGATACTGTTTGCATAAGGATTGGCATTCCCTGGCAAATTGTTCAAGCTCCCCACCGGTTAACGGTTGTTTCCCTTTTTCTCTCAGTTGAAAAAAAGTAATTCCCGCTTGCAATGCATCTTTCAATACTTCAAGGGGATGTTCGCTCTTGCAATTTTCCGTTCCCATAATGAAATAAACCGCCAACTCTTTTCTATTCAATGATTTCCACCTCCGCTTCATATCCCAACCGATGGGCAAAGTGATTCGTCGGTCCATGGCCATGGCCGATATTGAGCGGATTTTCGATTGCCCCTTGGACAAATTTTTTCGCTTCAATAATGGCTTCCTTCAAAGACAGCCCTCTTCCCAAATGGGCGGTAATGGCTGCCGAAAAAGTGCATCCTGTCCCATGGGTAAGTTTCGTATTGATTCTTTTTGATCTCATTTTGAATGAAGACCCGTCTTTGAAAAACACCGTATCAACCGCGGATGGCCCGTCCAAATGCCCCCCTTTCATGACGACGCAATCAACTCCAAGCTGCAAAATCTTCTCCGCCGCTTCCCGGATCTCTTCCGCAGTATGAATGTTCATGCCGGTGATGGTTTCCGCTTCCGGGATGTTTGGGGTGACAATGTTCGCAATCGGCAGCAATTCCTTTTTCATGGCCCGCACGGCATCTTCTTGCAGCAACGCTTGTCCGCCCTTCGCAATCATAACCGGATCGACAACGATTTGAACTTCTTGATCCCTCAAGCTTTTCGCGATTCTTTGAATAATATCCGCAGAAAACAACATTCCCGTTTTCAAGGCTTTTACATCAAAATCTTCGAAAACCGCCTTCATTTGAAGTTCGACAAAATCAGGAGTTGTTGGATAAATCCCTTCCACACCCAACGTATTTTGGGCCGTCAATGCCGTAATGACGGATGTGCCAAAAACCTTCAGCTCCTGGAATGTTTTCAAATCCGCCTGAATGCCGGCGCCTCCACCGCTGTCCGAGCCTGCAATCGTCATAACGATATTCATTATAATTCACCTCTTGAAATTTGATGTAGACCGTTTATGATTTCCACTTGGAATGAACCAAGGTATTTTTCTTTCGAAGCAAATTCGGCCACTTTTTTATAATCGGCCAACACGTTCCGGATATTTTCGAGTCTGTCCCCTTCCAAACATAATGCTCCCGCGCAAATGGCGCTCAATAAACAGCCCGTCCCCGTCACCTGCGTCATCCACTCATGGCCGCCGCGGACAAAAAGAATCCATTCCCCATCCGTTACAACATCTTCTTTTCCTGAAACCGCAACCATTGTTCCAAATTTCTTGGCCGTATCCTTTGCCACAAGGACAATATCCATCTCCCCTTCTCCGCTGTCCACACCTTTTGCCTGCCAATCGATTCCGGCGATTGCAGCCAATTCACCGGCATTGCAACGGATTAAATCAAACTTGATTTCTCTCAACAGATTTTCAGACACTTCTTTACGATATTTCGTGGCACCTGCCCCCACCGGATCCAATACAACAGGAATATTCAATTCATTCGCTTTTTTTCCGGCTAAAAACATGGCTTCCACTGAATTTTTATTCAATGTGCCAATATTGATTAACAATGCATCGGCAATCGATGTCATATCTTCAACATCCAATGGCTCATCCGACATGACAGGTGAAGCGCCAATGGCAAGCAAGCCGTTTGCTGTAAAATTTGTCACCACGGTATTGGTAATGCAATGGATCAATGGATTCTTTTGTCTGATTTTGTATAAGCTCATTTGTTTTCTCCTTTCAATCCGGATTAATCTTTTGAAACTTAAAAATGCTCTTTTGCACGGCGCAAAAGAGCATTGAAAAGACTGCAAGTATCTTCAATTGCTCCCTACGGCAGTGCTAACTGCATCAGGTTCAAAGGGTTAGGTGTTTCCACCTTCTCAGGCACCAGGCCACCCCTGCAATTTCCAAAATTCCCTATGTAATTAAAAAGCTCTCCAAATATTGGAGAGCAAAAATACACAATATCCATCTATGAATTCATGTATTGCTCCCTACGGCAGTACTGGCTGCATCCGGTTCAAAGGGTTAGGTGTTTTCACCTTCTCAGGCACTCGGCCACCCCTGCAAAAAAACATAATAATTCTGTTGTTTCCTACATTATACCATATGGATTTTTCAATTTTACATGATTTTATAAAACTAACAAACTTGGTTATTTCGATTCATTTATTCATTGCAGTTCGATTTTCCCGTCTATTTCGATATCATCCAAAGCTTGGTTTGCCAACCGGTCCGCTTCTTCATTTTCTTTTCGGGAAACCGGTTCAAATTCGGGTTTGATGCCAAGCCGGTTCAAATATTCATCAATTCGATCCGCCCAATTCATCAACTCTTTTTCATAAACCGGCCATTCACCGCTCATTTGATTGATCACCACTTGCGAATCGCCGATAAATCGGACCGTTTGGTGATGGACGCCAAGAGACTCCAATTCTTGGACAGAAAAATGAAGCGCTGCGTATTCCGCTTCATTATTGGAAGAAAGACCATTCAAAGTCAAATTTTTCCGCAACCGATATTTCTTTCCGTTTTGCTCAAAATAAATGACACAACCCAACCCGGATATGCGGCTTTCAATATTAAATCCGCCATCAAAATAAACCGTCACATTCGAAGGTTCCGTTTCCATCTCTTTTATATATTTTTTTATTTCTTTCAATGTCCAAGTCGAATCATGTTCATCCAAAAAAAGAATGTTTTTTGTTCTTCCGGTTTTCATCAGCTCTTCCGCGACGGAAAGTGCGTGGGCTGGAGGCATTTCTTCCGAACGAAAAACCGTTTCCACACCCTTGTGGTGATACGTCCATTCGATTGTGATTTTCAAAAAGACCCCTCCCTTTTCCCTATTTTCTACAATAGTATTTTCAATTGGACGACAAAGATACGAAATATCCTTTCCCCGCCTTCATATGTTCACCAACGAGTTATTGACATTCTTCGACTTAGATATAAAATGAAAGTAGGAATTTGTATATAATTGTAACCCTTTTTCTATATTTATAGGAAATTTCGTTTATTTTTTTTTTACAAGATATTAGGAGATGATATTTTGGCTAATGAAATGGAAAAAAAGAGATTGGGATGGTTTAAAAATCCTTTATCGAATCAGAGTGAGATGGAACAACGGGAAGAATCTCCCGAAATGGTTGTAGAAGATTTGCCTGCAGAAAATGAAAAAGTGGAAGAACAAGAAACGGTTCAACCGATTAAAGCTGAAGAAGAGTCTTTCATTTTTTCAAGGGATCAGCAAGACAAAGTGGCAATGGATGTCATTGTTTCAATTGAAAATATCATTAAAGACCGCCAATTGCTTTCCTATAAATATAATGCGCTGGTAGAACAATTGGAAAATGCGAACCAAATCATCAATCGCCTAAAGCGCGATCAATTGAAAAAAGATCAAATCATCCAGGAAAAAACAAAGGAAATTCGGGACTTGGAAATCAGCTTGACCAATAAGCAAATGAGCTATGATCAATTGCTTGAAGACTATAAAGAATATCAGCTGAAACACAATTTGGAATATGACAAATTGACGAACCAGCTGGAAACCGAAAAAGCGAAATACAATAAACTCTTTGAAGAATCTGCAAGAATCCAATCACAACAAGTACAAAAAATTAATGAACTGGAAGAGCGCATCCGTACACTAGAGATTGAAAATCAAAGATATTTGGAACAATATGAAAAAATTGTTGAAGAAAAGGCGCAACTAATGAAAACAATCTCAGATTTTACAGAAAGAATGTCTTTCTCCTTTTCACCAAAACAAAACGATTAAATGCCCTATTTACTTTTTCCCAGGAGAAAGGAGTAAGGAATGTCTGTCCATAATGTTAAAATTCTCGAATTGTTGTCGATTCATGAAGTTAACGGATATAGCTTGCTTAAATTGAAAGTCTTTTCTTTCAAAGATCAAATGGAACTTTACTGGCTTATCGATCATGAAACCGGCAATGCCTTGCAAGAGATTTGCAAATTCCGTGGTGCCGAGCGCTACCGTTTATCTTTGCAGACCTCTTTCAATGCCCAAACGCAACGGTATACCAGTTTTGTGACAAAAACCTACCGCGATTCGAGCCAAAAAATGAACTTCCACTGTTCAGCCAAGTTCCATCGGCAGCTGGAAAGAATAAAAAATTGCCAAAGTATTACAAGTTTATTGTCTTTTGATTTTTTATTCCCGAATTTGCCGAAGGAAGAAACCCTCAATGTGCTGGAAAATGTCGAAGAGGATATCCATGATTCAACCGGGACTGCCTCCGATGTTGAGGAAACTGCCCTTGTTGAGGAAACAATCGAAGCAATCGCTGATTCAAATGATATTCAGAATGAAACCGAAATCAAAGAGGAAACGGTTGAATCGGAAATTCTTACGGAAGAAGAGGAAAAAATTTCAGTCGATCCGGAAGAAAAGATTGAAGATTCCGGTGTTCAAGATAACATACCTGAAAAGGATTCGGTGAATGAACCGGCAAAAGAACAGAAGTCTGATTCTGTTGCCCATACATACATATTTTCGAAGCTGCCGCAATTGAAAAGGCGATTCCGTTCCAATAAAGGATTCCCCCAACATCTATTGACCGCTTCATTAATATGCGCGATCTTATTGATTGTTTTTATTATTATTTTTGACGTTTTATCCAGTCCAAAATCCAAAACCGTTGAAAATGCCGATTCTTCATCCACAATTAGCGAAGACAATTCAAGTACCGCCGATGAAAGTACCGATCCATCAGAGGGTGGCATACCTTCACTTCAGATTGATGACTTTTTGACTTTCAGTATTCCGGATGGTAATGTTGCATTGACGTTTAACGATGGTCCAACTAAATATACACAGGCGATTGTGGATGTATTAAAGGAAAAAGAAGTGGGCGGAACATTTTTCTTCATTGGTTACAATGTCCAAAAACATCCGGACATTGTTGAGTATGTTCATACCAACGGGTTTTCCATCGGCAGCCATTCAATGACTCACGCAGCCATGAATGAGCAAACGTTGGAGGAACAACAATATGAAATCAGCGAATCCAAAAAAGTCATAGAAGAAATCATCGGCCAGCCGGTAAAATTTTTCAGACCGCCAAACGGTTTAATCAACGAAACGACCCAAGCGGCGGCGGAAAAAGAACAAACCCAAATCATTTTATGGAATCTTGATCCAAGGGATTGGGAATCGGAAAAAGCGGAAGAAATTGTGGAAAAGATAAAAAGTGAACCGACATCCTCTTCGATTATTACTTTTCATGAATCGGCACAAGTCGTTGAGGCGTTACCAACCATTATCGATTATTTAAAACAACAAAATCTAAAAATTGTCAATTTGCAATAAGAAAAAGCTTGGGCCTGAGAGACATTTCAGGCTCAAGCTTTTTCATTTTGGAATTGAACGGATGAAGTTCGTGTATATATCACTTTACAGAAATCTTGATAATCTCCCTGCCATTTGCCGGTTGTAGCGGGCGGTTATTATTGCCATAAAATTTGCTGAATAAGGCGATCTGATCCTTGGAAAATTCAATAGGATTTTCAAATATAATCCACCGGACCCCCTCTGTACATGGCGGAGTCGTCAATGACCCCTCATAATAATAAGCTGTTTTTTCTTCGGGGATGAATTGCAAAAGATTGAAGGCTTCATATTCTTTTTCTTTCAATGTTTCATCCTTTAAAAATTTCCATACTTCTTTTATCATATCGTTTTCTTTGCCCGATTGAATAAAAACCGCTACGACTGCCAGTTCCCCTTTTTCATTTTTATGGACTAGATGCAATTCCATGTCATGGCTTTGACCTTCTATCTGATGCTCGCTTGGCTGGTGGAAATGGAATGATTCGAATTTGTATTGCTCGTTGTCGATCGTAATAAAATTCAAATTGGATTTTGAAACAGCTTCCAACGTATGCTTTTGTTTTACCAGCCCCAGCTGTTCCTCGCCATAAGAAAATCGGATGCTTGGAGCTTGTTTGCGGACGACATCAGCCGATTCAATTTGGATTGGCGATTGCATCGTCCCCTTTTCACAGGCTTTTTCCTCAGCGTATACCGTTTCATCTTCGAAATAGGATACTTCCTTTTTGGTGCTTGTTTCTTCATGGTTTCCAGTCAGTTGTTTTGGCGACGTCATTTGATGAGAAAAATACGCCGTTGCGCTTAAAAATGAAAAGAACGTCAAAAGGAGGATTAAATGTCTGATTTTCATCGGGATTTCCTTTCATTTTTTGTTATTTAACTTAACCAGAATCTTTCCTTTTTTATACTTCCAACCTTTTACTTTTCAATAAAAAAGTGCTGGTTTACTCACCAACACCTTCGTTTTTATATAAAGTGACTTGATTTCGTCCATTATTTTTTGAATGATACAATGCTTCATCCGCCATTAAAATGAGATCGTTTGGATTGGATCCTTTCTTCGGTACGACAGTGGCTACACCGACACTCACCGTAACAAATTCATGGGTAGGAGATGATTCATGGGGCAGCTTTAATCCGAGAACATCCTTCCGAATTTCCTCCGAAAGTTTTTCCGCTTCATGTTCATTGGAGGAATTCAAGAGCAGACAAAATTCCTCTCCTCCATATCTGCATACAATTTTATCCGGAAACTGATTATGCTGTTTCAAACAGTCGGCTATTTTTTGCAAGCATTCATCCCCCTTGACATGACCATATGTATCATTAAACTTTTTGTAATGGTCAATATCCAAGAGAATAAGGGAAATCGGCTCTGAACGCGCTATCGCCCTTTTCCATTGCTCCTCTATATGTTGATTGAAGTATCTCCTGTTATATAGTCCCGTTAATGCATCCATATTGGCTATATATTCCAAAGATTGTATGTTATTGGCCAGTTGGCTGCGCATAATATCAATGTTTCCAATTAATTCGGATAATTCATCCCGTTTTTTATATGCGGGGACATTTTTTGTAAAATCATGCTCCGTATAAGCTTTCACACTGTTGCTTAATTGAATGATCGGTTGGATGACCTTTTTTAATATTTTAATTTCGATGATGACAGCAACAACAATGGTGAAGAAAACGGCAATGACGACGGAAATCAGGATTGTATTGATCTTTCTTCTCATTGTGTTTCTTACAATGGTTCTTTGTTCTTCCACCAACCAATAATACTCGCTGTACATTTGCCGAAATTCTTCCAATGCTTTTTCGCTTTGTTGCAGCAATGCCGTGTTGACCCCTTGATCTTTATCTGTCAAAAAAATGAGCGGGGCGATCAGCTCATCTTGTATGTATTGTCCCTTTTCCACGAATTCATCCGTTTTATGTACCAATAGAGGAAAAATCTTCGTTTGCATCCGAATGTCTTCCGCATTCTTTTTATATTTTTCCAATCCAAGATCATATGTATCCAAATAATATGTGTCGCCCGTTATACAATATCCCCTTTGCCCGATGATTTGATCATTGACTGCCTGATAAATTTGAGTGGCGGTTTCATCGATCGCATCCAATGAACGTTGCCCTTTAATATTTTCATTTAAAAACAGGCGAATCGAGATAATCGCCAGTAATATAATAATAAAAATAATGCTTGCTGTTACAATGATGGAATGCAACAAACGCGTTCCCAATTTCCCTAATGTTCTATCCTTCACCCTTGTGCATCTCCTCTTTCCCAACCACTGACCAATAGGTAACATTTATTGTATTGCACTATATTTTACCGTACAACAATCTATATATTTTATCAAGTATTGAAAAAATTTATCAATAAAAAAGCCGTATCTATATTGATACGACTATTTCAGATAAAACAGCCCCCCGCTGACGATTTCAATTTTGATTCTCGGCTGAAACCGTTCTTCCAACGCTTTTTTCTCAATCTCATAAATTTCAGGTTTTTCTTCAACACCGACATAAAAGTGATCCAAAATTTCTTGTTCCCTTTCCCATCGTTTTTTCGCCTCATCCGCCCACGTCATATCATCATTGGCAATATAGTTTTCAATGGCTGTCTCCAATCTTTCAATCGCTCTCATCGGCGAAACGATATAAGGAAGGCAATAGGCGTTTCTCGGGAGTTCATTCGTCAACTTCAGTCCAATCAATAAGTCTTGAAAATTGCTTTTGACGCTTCCATGAATCAAGTTGATCCCCAAAGAAAATAGCATTTCCTTTGTCTGATCCGTATGATAAGAAACTTTAAAATTTGCGCCAATCCATGGAAATAAGCTGGCCCCTTCTTCATTTTCATACAGTTGGACAAAGGAACCCAAATCTTTTGTCGCCTGAAATATTTGATGCATCCTCGTCGAACCATAATGAATATATTCGCCACGGATCTCTTGATTTTCCGGCCTTTTCGTTATGAAGGTCACCTTTAAAGGGTTGGGTTGTGCCTTTGTGCTTTCAACAAATTGCCAATAAAAAGGGCGATTCATGATTCGCTTATCGATGTCGGAGGTTAACTGTACCGTCAGATGATTGGGTGTATCCTCCAAAATTTCGCAATCTGTTACACTAAAAAAAGTCCGCAAATAGTCATGGATTTGCTCTGCTAACATCTTTCAGCCCCTTTCAAGATGATGGTTCAGGTGAATCCGAGCTGGTCTTCCAAGCCATAATCCTCGAAATGGAAATTTGATACAAAGTTAGGAGAATTGTATATTCGTTCTTCCACTTTGTTCGTTAAAATATCGTCCAAGTCCCCTACAATTTTTTCAAATACATCGATTTTGTTCGTCAATAAATCGATGATCCGGTCTTCTATCGTGTTTTGAATGGCAAGATTATAAATATATACATCCGATTGTTGGCCAAATCGGTGCACACGGCCGATTCGCTGCTCAATTTTCATCGGATTCCATGGCAAATCAAAATTGATGACATGATGGCAAAATTGCAGGTTGATCCCTTCCCCGCCTGATTCCGTTGCGATGAGCACATCCGCATAATCCTGGAACAATTTTCTCATCCAATCCCGCTTATTTTTGCTGAATTTTCCATTAAACAGGACACTTTTGATCCCTTTTTGATATAAATACCATTGCAAATAAAGTTGGGTGGCACGATATTCGGTGAAGATAATGACCTTCTCTTTTGCTTTTTGAATGATTTCGTAAGTTTTTTCCGCCTTTGAATTGACATCCAATTGGGACATTTTCTCTATGATTTCATCAATATATTCCCTTTCTTCCCGCGACTGCACTTTTTCTTTCAGTTTGATCAATGTTAAATAAGCCGCTTCTTTGCTGGAACACATTTCTTTTAATAAGGTGGTCATGACAAAGGAATTGCTGTATAGATTTATCCGTTCTTTTAGATGCTCGATCATTCCGTAGACCTCTTGTTCCTCTTCCGTCAATTGAATCGGAATCGTTTCGACATGTCTGCCCACCCATTCAATGCCCGTATCTTGTCTGCGGTTCCGGATCATCACCTGATTCACCAGTTCTTTTAAATATTCGTCTTCCTGTAAACCGTTTTTCCCTTTTCTAAAATAGGCCTGGAAACTTTCGATGTTTCCTAAATGCCCAGGTTTTAACAAGGATACAAGATAGAAAATCTCGAAAATATTATTTTGAATTGGGGTTGCCGTCAACAGCAGGCAAAACTTCTTTTTTAATCCCTGTACAAATTGGTACGTTTGGGTTTTGTTGTTTTTTAATTTATGGGCCTCATCAATAATAATCATATCATAATCCTGTTCATAAATTTTTTCCCGATATGGACTGCGTTTTGCCATATCCATGCTCATCACGACAAAATCATATTGTTCAAAAGGCACGTTCTTTTTCCGGCATCCAATGGCAGGAATGGAAAATTTCCCGTTCAATTCATCGACCCACTGGGTAAGCAAAGATGCCGGCACCAATATTAATGCCTTTTTTACAAGCCCCCTTAAAATGTATTCCTTCAAAATCAAACCGGCTTCAATGGTTTTACCGAGACCCACTTCATCCGCCAAAATCGCCTTTCCGTTCATTTTTTCAATGACCGTCCGGGCAGCGTCAATTTGATGGTCAAGAAATTGAATATTAGTCAAAAACTTTGGCGCCTGCAATCCTGAAAAATCGGTAATCAATTGGTCTTTCACGACATCATAGGCCATTTTGTATAATGTCCAATCATCCCATGGACCGCCTTCATTTAATCGTCGCGCAAATTCTTCCTTCCAGCCGGAGGATTTTTCAATCATCATGGTTCTCTCCCCCCTTTTCATTTTAGATTGTCCAAAAAGCGGAATCCTATGAAGATCCGAATGTTTCCTGTCGGATAAAAAACCCTTCTTTTCGCAAACTAAAAATGAAAAGCGAAGAGAAAAAATGAAAAATGGTTATTCTTCATCACCTTAGGTATTTTCCTTTCAGCTGTTTTTATGCCCGGATATATAAAAGTTCATTTCTTCCTTTGGTGGATGAAATGAGCGTCCATTTATATATTTGGCTGTTTTTTTTACGTAATTTGCGGAAGGCTTTTGAGAATAATAAGTGCACATGGAGGGCAGGAGGTGAGAATTTTGAGCAAAAATAATAAGAAAACTTTGAATGAACGTACCCACAACCCATTTGAAACATATAAACATTTGCACCAAAATACGACAAGCAACAAGAATAATCCGGAAGACAATACCGCGGAAATTTCGGAGGAGTTTGATTCAAAAGCAAAAAACAAGAACAATAAAACGAATCATGATAAAAACCAAAAATCCAACAAGGATGCTTAACCTTTTCATTGAATCCCCGTTTTTTTGGAGGTAATCCAATGAATAAAAAACAAGTCATTTTTCTGAACCGCACCCACAAAAATTTTAATATGTACATCGGCAACAAAGGAGATGAAGATTTTTTTAAAGAACTTGAAACAGCGCAACCTGTTTCGGATAAGGTCATACCCATTGATCGTTTTAAAAAATAACTTTCCGTGACATTTCTATAAACTTTTTGCAAAAAAGTTTTTGAATAAAATGTGAAAAAATTCACTAACTCTTTCTTTTTTTCAACATTAAGCGTACAATGTAATTGAAAAGATTGATATATAACAATAGAAATGACCGATTGCGGTGTTATATAACAAATTTATGGAATTAGGAGGCGTAAACCATGTGGGTGCTAACAGTTTTTGATGGCGAAACATTCCGGATTTATGAGTTCGAAACGAAAGAAGAAGCAATGAAAGTAATGGAAGAAATCCAACTGCCAGCCATCCTTTCTTACACAAACTTGACTTTGGTTGCTTAACCCCCTTTCAAACAGACTTTTGGCCATACATTCAAGGAGCATTTATTGCTCCTTATTTTTTTGATTTCACTAGATTTTTCTGTCGGAACTGCCAATATTCTTCACTTTTTTCTTCGTGATTTTTGGGAAGTATAAGAATTAGTGAAAAACACATTGGATGAGGTGATATTGATGAAAAAACTGTTCTCCTTTTTCATATGCTTATTCGCCTTTGGATACAAATGCTGAATTAAGCATGTACAAAAACGCTCGTTTAAAGATGTACATTTTTGATTTCCCCTGTATATTACAACTTTACATGGAGTGGCGGGTATGATAGCCTTGGTTGGCTTGCCAGCCCTTGTTACTGCTGGCTTTTTAGCGGCATAATCATGCCCGCAGAGGCTCCGTGTCAAGTTGTAATTATGCACTCACTTGTATAGAGAGCCGTATAACGGTCAAAAGTGTACATGCTTATATAAGCAAAAATGTACATTTTGATACAGACATTTACACCTTTGGATTTGTCCTTGTGCCTTCCGAAATCGAAGCGCACTATCATTCATCCTTTATTAAAGAATACGAACAGTTGGATGATGAAAAGAAACAACAAGTGGATCAAATTTTAAATCATTTACATGAAGAACTTGAAAAATTGGGAGTAAAAATTGATCATCCGAATGTTCATGAAATCATTTCAAGGTTAGATGAAGAGACACAACAACAGGTCAAAGCCATTATCAAAGATTTGGATGAAGGCAAAATCACATCAGAAGAAGCGGATAAAAAACTCGAACAATTAGGGGGGCTGCCTAAAAAAGAAAATTGTAAAATCTTTGAAAATCTTGATGATGAAACAAAAGAAAAGGCAAAAGAAATTATGAAAGAACTGAAAAGTGGTGCCATCACCCGGGAAAAAGCCGATGAAAAATTCAAAGAATTGGGGATCGAATTGCCAAAGAGACAAGAATTAAATGATGAAACGAAAGAAAAAGTGAAGCAACTCCTTGAAGAAGCGGAAAAAGAATTTGAACAAATCGGAATCGAATTTCCAAAACATCATTATAAACATTTAATCGAATAAACGAAAAATCCAGCGAAAACAAATTTTTTCGCTGGATTTTCTCCTTTATATATATTTTATAAAAATAATAAAAAACAGTTGTGAAGATTTGTTGAATTTGAAAACGCAATCATCTTGAACAAAATGTGAAAAGTTTCACTAACTATTTTCTTTTTGGTTTTCAGGGTGTACAATGAACTTGAAATTGATATATAACAATTTCTTGGATAACAAAAACCAAAGGAATTGTTATATAACAAAATTATATTGAAGGAGTTTGATCCCTCGATGTGGGTACTTACTGTATTTGAAAAAAATTCTTATCGAATCTTTGAATTTGTGGAAAAAAGCGAAGCTACAATGGCACTTCAAAAATTCGGTAAATCCGCATTTTTGTCCTTTACAAAATAATTGAAATGAAAAACAGTGGCGATAGATATAAAAGTTTTCGGTGAAAAAAACATGAAGGAGGAATTCTGAATGTGGGTTGTTACAGTTTTTGAAACGGGCACTTTCCGCTGCTTTGAATACGATACAAAAGAAGAAGCTGTCCGTGCGTTGCAAACTTACAAAAACAATGCCATCTTATCTTTCACAAAATAAGAGTACCGCTTGTTCCCCATCCATAAAAAAATTATCATCCGGCCTTGGATGATAATTTTTTTTAAACTTTTACCCCGATATTGTATTGGAATCAGCTATGCAACCGCCATTTTCAAAGCGCTTACATTCCATTTACCCTCTCGTTTTTTTCTTCTCGAAATGCTTTATTTTTTCTATTCTATCAACTGATTTTGCCCTATTATTTACAAACAACAAAAATATATACCCATTTTTTCTATTAATTAATCCTATTAAATTGTGACAAATTTGTGAAAATATATAGTTTCCTCCACAATCCGACATTTTTTTCAAAAAAAATGGTATACAATGAAGGAGCTTCTACAGCAATAAACAAAAAATGTCATGAACAAATTTACTGGAGGAGTAAAAATGTTTAACACACTATACAAAAAAATGTTAAAAGTTGTGATAGAAATAAAAAGAAAAGATATGTACCGGAAAGCACAAGAACTTGGTTTCACACATCCGGAAGTTGTAAATTGCAGCCAACAGTTGGACCATCTGCTCAATAAATATACTAAAGAAGCGGCATAACTCTGCCAATCGATCTCCTGATCTTTTCCTGAAATGGTTGGATGAAATACCCTCAAAACCTTGTGGCACAAGGTTTGACGGGTATTATTTTTTTATCTTTTCAACGGATTATCTTTCACTCCCGCATAATCTTTTTTTGCGTCCACAAATACGAATTCGTTTTCCGGATAACGGTAGGCCGTCAGTTTCCCTCCAAATACAACCCCCTGGTCAATGTTGATGGTATTATTCACCATCAGCGGCTCCGGCTTTGGATCGTGTCCCCATACAACAAGCAAATCGCCTTTATATTGCTTATACCAGTCCCGGCGTATCGGCTTTCCCTGTTGATCAACCCCTGCTACATCGCCATAGCGGCAAAAATTTTTGATTCTTTCCGATTCTTTGCCAATAAATTCTTCACGGATTCCCGCATGAACGCAAACAAGCTTCGGCTGCCCTTTTTCAGAAAGTATATAGTGGGAGGGTAAATTAATCAACATGTCTCTCAATTCTTTTTTTAACTGTACGGTTTTTTCTTTTCCATTTTTCCTTTCGAATTCAATAAATTCTTCCTCCACTTTTTCATCCCCGTGTTTCAGCTGAACTTTTCTTCCATCAAGCCATCGGGCAATTTTCCAGCCATGATTGCTATCGATCATATACATTAAATGCCGATGTTTTAAAAAAAATACCATCGTTTCAATGGATTTTGGCCCCCGGCTCATCACATCCCCAAGAGAAACCATTTTTCTCCCCTTCGGATGCACATAAAACCCCTGTTCATTTTTTTGATAACCCAATCGATCGAGCATTTCGAGCCATTCATCGAAACAGGCATGTATATCTCCTACTATGTCTACTCCTTTGTCTATATTTATGAACATGATTATATACCCCTTTATTTTTTCTAAACTATTTTATATTATAGAGCTAAACATACACCTTATTCACCAGAGTTTACTGATTATTAATTCATGCCGAATTGTTGACACTTTTCAAAATATCATGCATATTTTTAATTGATAGAACAAGTGTCGGACATATCGACATCGGCGCAGCGAAGACCAGTAAGCGGCACACTGTTGGAAAGAGAGCGATGTCCATGGGCTGAAAGACATCGTACAAACAAGAGCTGCTGAACCTGCTTCGTCAGCTTCCAGCCAAAACTGGACGCATCCCAAGCGTTATTGGGATAAAGTGGGATTATAATTAATCCAATTTAGGTGGTACCGCGGAAACCTTTTTCGCCCTAAAACCAGGGTGGAAAAGGTTTTTTTTTATAAACAACGTTTAAGGATGGTTATCGATGGAGAAGAAACGAATTGTCGTTAAAATTGGTTCAAGTTCACTAACAAATTCAAAAGGCGAAATCGATTTTGAAAAATTGCAGGATCATGTGGAAGCCATTGCGAAAGTCGTGGAACAAGGACATGAGGTGCTGCTTGTTTCTTCCGGCGCTGTGGCGGCGGGATTCCGGAAACTCGGCTACCCTACCCGCCCGGTCACATTGAAAGGAAAACAAGCTGCTGCTGCTGTCGGTCAAAGCCTGCTCATTCAATTGTACGCGGAACAATTTGCCAAATACAACATCACTACAGCCCAAGTGCTGTTAACCCGTACCGATTTCTCCAACAAAGAGCGCTATAAAAATGCCTTTGCCACTTTCAGCGAATTGCTGGAACGCTCCATTTTGCCAATCATCAATGAAAATGACACCGTCTCAGTGACAGAACTCACCTTTGGCGACAATGACATGCTTTCCGCACTAGTCAGCGGATTGGTGCATGCAGACCAGCTGATCATTTTAACGGATATCAACGGCTTCTATGATGATAATCCTCAGAAAAATCCGAACGCCAAGCGGATTAGCCGTTTAACGGAAATCACCGATGACATGCTCCAGCTGGCACAAGGCGCAGGTTCAAAAGTCGGCACCGGCGGAATGCAATCGAAGCTCCTTGCCGCCCGCACAGCATTAAAAGCCGGGGTGAAAGTGTTCATCGGAAAAGGCAGCGGACCGGAAAAACTCATGGACATTTTGGAAGGCCGGGGTGATGGAACTTATATTGAACGTGACGAACTGCCGGTGCTCCCAAGCCAAAAACAATGGATTTCCTTTACGGAAGCCAAAGGGAAATTGTTCATTGATAAAGGGGCGGAAGATGCATTGCTGCGGAGAGGCAAAAGCTTGTTGCCTGCAGGGATTTATAAAGTGGAAGGCGTTTTTGAACGGGGAGATGTGGTTGAAGTATACGGGGAATCCGGCCTCATCGGTCGGGGAGAAGTGCTATACTCCAGTGACGAAATCGCTTATGCCTGCGGGAAAAAAACCGATGAGCTCCATGACGGTTTTATCGAGGTCATCCACCGGGATAAATGGGTGAAAATATAAATTCTATTTCATAGCAGGAGGTATTCTTATGAAACAACATATTGCCGGCTCAGAAGTGCAAACAAAAGGAAAATTGGCCAAGTTCTCAAGCTATTTAATGAATTTGAAGACAACGGAAGAAAAGAACGAAGCACTGGCAAAAATTGCAGAACAGCTGCTTCTCGAAAAGGAAGCGATCATCGAAGCAAATAAAAAAGATTTGGAAAACGGGAAAAAACAAGGCTTATCGGATGCAATCCTTGACCGGATCATGTTGAACGAACAACGCATCCAAGCGATGGTGGATGCCATTCATCAATTGATAGAACTGCCGGATCCAGTTGGAGAGGTGCTTGAAAGCTTTACGAAAGAAAATGGTTTACAAATCGAAAAAAGACGTGTACCGCTCGGTGTAGTATGCATGATTTATGAAGCCCGCCCAAATGTGACAGTTGATGCCGCCACCCTCTGTTTAAAAACCGGTAATGCGGTGATCTTACGCGGAAGCTCATCGGCAAAAGAATCCAATATTGCCCTTGTTTCCTGTATCCACCGGGCACTGGAAAAGACTTCATTGCCTGTCGATGCGGTACAGCTGATAGAAGACACAAGCCATGAAACAGCATCCGAACTATTTCATCTAAAAGAATATATTGACGTATTGATTCCTCGGGGTGGAAAAAAATTGATCGATTTGGTCGTACGGGAAGCTTCTGTTCCGGTACTTGAAACGGGAGCAGGAAACTGCCACGTCTATGTCGACCAATCTGCAGACTATGATATTGCTGATAAAGTGGTCATCAATGCAAAAACCCAAAGACCATCCGTATGCAATGCGGCTGAAAGCTTATTGATCCAGGAAGATTGGTTCAATGAACATGGGAAAAAGTTATTGGAAAGTTTACAAGACGCAGGGGTCAAAATCATTGGGGACGAAAAGGTTTGCAAAGTGCTTCCAGGCGCTTCTCCTGCAACAGAAGAAGATTATGCAACGGAATTTTTAAGTTTGACAATCAGCGTGAAAATCGTAAAAGATGTAGATGAAGCGATTGACCATATCAATCATTTTGGCACGAAACATTCAGAAGCCATCATTACCAATGATGAGCGGAATGCGGAGAAATTTTTAAATCGTGTCGATGCGACAAGCGTCTATGTGAATGCTTCCACCCGTTTTACGGATGGTTTTGAGTTTGGCTATGGGGCCGAAATCGGCATCAGCACACAAAAACTTCATGCAAGAGGTCCAATGGGACTCCCTGCATTAACATCGACGAAATACTACATCCGCGGGAATGGCCAAATCAGAGGGTAATAATAGTAAAAAAACCTATCAATACAGAAAAAAGTATTGATAGGTTTTTTAATGCCGATCATTCAAACTGATCCCTTCCCTGCATGTCCGAATGCTCGCTCACCATCCCAAGGCTTTTCCAGCCACATTTCCTGGATTCTTAACGGTCTGTTTCCTTAAATTCGATATTCACAATTTCTTCTGTTTCATTATCAAACGTAATGTCCACAAAAACGCCGAATTCGCGATTCCCTTCCTTCAGCCAAAGTTTGAATTTTTCCGTGGAAGTTTTGTTTCCCACACTTCTTCCGATATGGAGATAATCAATAATATCCGCGGTTTGATATCTCTCTTTCACCTTCTCCATGGCGATTCTTCCCCATTTGGCATAGGCAGGGGCCGATTGCTGTTGGGCGCGGGATTCCGAAGCATCAGACATGAAAGTTCCAATAAAAATCGTGGAAGCAATTAAAACAAAGGACACAAATAATCTCAATGTCGCAACCTCCTTTCAATTTAGTTTTTTCAATGGAAAGGAGGTTATTCCAACAAAAAAGAACTGCCGTCATTTGGCAGTTCCATGTCAAGTTTATTGCAAGCAAGCTTTTGCTTTTTCAATTTGTTTTTTCACTTGTTCAAATCCCGTGCCGCCTTGGGAAAGACGACGGGCCACCGCGTTTTCAGGTTTCAACACAGCATACACATCTTCTTCGATCAATTCGCTTTCTTCTTTCATTTCATCCAATGTTAAATCTTGCAGGAAGATGCCTTTTTGAATGCATTTAAACACCAATTTTCCTGTCACTTCATGGGCTTTTCTAAACGGCATGCCTTTTGTGGCAAGATAATCGGCCAGTTCTGTTGCATTGGAGAAGTCGCTATGCACAGCCTGATTTAAACGCTCCGTATTGACGGTCATCGTGCGGACCATACCTTCAAAGATTTTCAAAGAACCTACAATCGTTTGAAGGGTGTCAAACATGCCTTCTTTATCTTCCTGCATATCTTTATTATAAGTAAGCGGCGTGCCTTTCAATACCGTAAGCAGACCAATTAAATTTCCGTAAACACGTCCTGTTTTCCCGCGGATCAGTTCCGCCATATCCGGATTTTTCTTTTGCGGCATAATGGATGAACCTGTAGAGAAGGAATCGTCCAGTTCAATAAATTTAAACTCATCCGTTGACCAAAGAATAATTTCTTCGGCAAAGCGGGATAAATGGGTCATGAGCAATGAAGAGTTGGATAAAAACTCCACGATAAAATCACGGTCGCTTACGGCATCCATGGAATTTTCATAAATTTTGGAAAATCCTAATAATTTTGCTGTCATTTCCCGGTCGATTGGAAATGTTGTCCCTGCCATCGCGCCGGCACCTAATGGAGAAATGTCAATTCGTTTTAAAGATTCCGTAAAACGTTCTTTATCCCGTTCGAGCATCCAAAAATAAGCCATTAAATGATGGGCAAAGCTAATCGGCTGCGCCCGCTGCATATGCGTATAGCCAGGAGCAATCGTTTCAATATGCTGCTCCGCTTTTTCCAAAATCGTTTTTTGGAACGCCACAATTAATTCGATGACTTCTTTCACCCGTTTCTTTAAGAATAAGTGAACATCTGTCGCCACTTGGTCATTCCGACTACGGCCAGTATGTAATTTCCCACCGACTGGTCCAATTAAATCTATGAGCATTTTTTCAATATTCAAATGAATGTCTTCATTTTCCACTTTATATTCAAGTTCGCCATTTTCTGCTTTTTTCTTTAACTCCTGAAGGCCCCATTTAATTTTTTCCACATCTTCTTCCGGCAAAATGCCCTGCGCCCCTAGCATTGTGACATGGGCAAGGCTTCCTTCAATATCTTCCATGACCAATTGCTGATCGAAACCAATGGACGCTCCGAATTCATCCACCCAGCTTTCCGCTGATTTTTGGAAACGTCCTCCCCATAATTTTGTCATTGTTTCCACCTATCCTTATAACAATATTGTTTCCAATGCATAAGAATAGCGAAGGAGTCTAAGTGCTCGGGAAACTCCCCTTCCCAAGCGCATTATTTTAAGAACAAGCTATTCTCCTCCTCATCCTGTCTTAAAATAATCTTCCCTAGACCTCTTCGCACTCAAATTCATTATTTTGTGTTGATTGATTTATTGTTCACTTGTGAAGCAACAACAGTTGGAAGACCCCAAAGTTCGATGAATCCAACTGCGGATGCATGGTTAAATGCGTCTTCTTTTGAGTAAGTCGCCAATTTTTCATTGTATAAAGAGTTTGGAGATTTTCTTCCTTCCACAATGGAATGGCCTTTGAACAATTTGACGCGAACCGTTCCGTTCACATATTTTTGCGTTTCTTTGATGAAGGCATAAAGCGCTTCCCGAATCGGGTTGAACCATAAACCATCATAAATCACTTCGGAAAGTTTTTGTTCCACGATTGGTTTGAAGTGTGCGAGTTCTTTCACAAGCGTAATATCTTCAAGTTCTTTATGGGCAGTTAAAAGAACTTTCGCTCCTGGAATTTCATATACTTCACGGGACTTAATACCAACCAGGCGGTTTTCCACGTGGTCGATGCGTCCAACACCGTGGCGGCCAGCGATTTGATTTAATTCAAGAATCAAATCAGCAAGTTTCATTTCTTTGCCGTTTAATGCGACCGGTTTACCTTCCACGAATTCAATTTCCACGTATTCTGGAGTGTCTGGCGCATTTTCAATGGATACTGTTAAACCGTAAGCTTCTTCCGGTGGAGCCACCCACGGATCTTCCATTACCCCTGCTTCATTGGCACGTCCCCAAAGATTTTGGTCGATGGAGAATGGGGAATCGATAGTTGCAGGTACTGGAACATTATGTTTTTTCGCGTATTCGATTTCTTCATCGCGGCTCCAAGCCCATTCACGCACTGGCGCCAACACTTCCAAATTCGGATTTAACGCTTTGATGGATACTTCAAAACGCACTTGGTCGTTTCCTTTACCCGTACAACCGTGGGCTACGGCATCTGCGTTTGTTTTGTTTGCAATTTCCACCAATTTTTTCGAAATTAATGGACGGGATAAAGCAGACACCAATGGATATTTTTGTTCATACCAAGTATGTGCTTGAAGCGCCACAAGGGCATATTCTTCCGCAAATTCATCTTTTGCATCAACGATATATGATTCAACAGCTCCTACTTGAAGAGCTTTCTTTTGAATAAAATCAAGGTCTTTTCCTTCACCGACGTCCAAACAAACCGCTACAACGTCGTACCCTTGTTCTTTTAACCAAGGAATCGCAACAGATGTGTCAAGACCGCCAGAATATGCTAAAACCACTTTTTTGTTTGCCATAATTACATGTACTCCTTCGATGAAATGGAATGTATTTTTATACAATTCATTAAAAGTTTATACATGAATGTTAACAGATTATAAAAATAAATACAAGTGTATTTTTGAAAGATTTTTTATAAAAATTGCGCATTCATTGTTGATTCCATTTTTGCATTATTTTTTAGTAAAAAACCTTTTCCCCAATTTCTCAACCAAAGCGGGAGCTGCTGCATAAATCTTGCTCGTGGCACCCATGATGCGCGGCAAATTGATCTCCCTTTTTGGATGATCGATCAGGCGGATGACTTCCATTGCGACTTTTTCAGGCTGAAGCAGAACGCCTTTCACAGAATTTCTGTATGAGGAAGTCGAATCCGCTTTATCCAAAAAAGGCGTATCAATCGGTCCGGGATATACGGCTGACACTTTAATATTGTATGGGGCCAGCTCCAATCTCAAACCGTTGACAAATCCGGTGATGGCATGTTTCGACGCGGCATAGACACTGGCCTTTTTTGTTGCCACCTTACCCGCTTGGGAACCGATGAAAATAAAATGGCCTGAACGTTTTTGAATCATGTTGGGAGCCAAATATTTTGCCATATAAATCGGCGCTCGAATATTCACGTCGATCATCCGATCGATTTCCTCTTCCGAGAGGTCAAAGGCATTATCAAACGCACCAACACCCGCGTTGATGATCGCCACATCAATTTCAGGAAGTTCATTGCATAATCGATGTATATCCGCTTTTTGGCATAAATCCCCTTGCATCACTTTTGCCCCGAGTTTTGAAAGAGAAAGCAGCGCTTCCTCATTCCTACCCGTTGCAAAAACTTCATATCCTCTTTTTAAACTCAATTCCGCGATAATTTTTCCGATTCCGCTTGTAGCTCCAGTAATAAAAATTCTCTTCCGGTTCATTCTATTTATTATCCTTCCCCATCCAATGATTATGCAAAACAAAAAGGGATATCCGTGGAATGGAACATCCCTAATACTCAATTTTCATTTGAAGCAGTTCCGCCATATCTTCTTTCGAGTGGAGAAAATCTGCCAGCGTGTATTGGTCCAAAACTTGCAGGAACGCTTGCAAGGCTTCATACAATACATGTCTCAATTGACATGAGGGAGATATTTTACAATGATTATTATTTCGATCAAAACACTCGACGATATGAAAATCTTCTTCCGTATGCCTTACCAATTTTCCAATATTGATATCTTTCGGCTCCACTTTCAGGCGTATTCCTCCGCCACGGCCACGGACCGTTTCGATTAAACCGATTTGAGCCAAATCATAGGTCACTTTCATTAAATGATTTTTCGATATATGATATCGATCGGCAATTTCCTGGATGGTTGATAACTGATTGTCTCCTTTGAGACCTAAATATATTAAAACCCTTAAGGAATAATCCGTATATAAAGTTAATCGCAAAGTCCTCCACCACGCTTTATCCTTTTTAATCTGTATTTATTATATCATTTTTCAATATTCAAGTAGATGATTACACAAAATATTCAATTTAAAAAGTAGTATTTTTTATGCATCAATTGTGGCAAAAATGTTAAAGATGTATATAAAATATTGCTTTATATATCCACAATGTTTATAGTGTTTTTGAAAGGACGTGACAGAAATGTTATCACAAAAAACAATCGACATCGTTAAATCAACAGTTCCTGTATTGGAAAAACACGGGGTGGATATCACAAAACATTTCTATAAAAGAATGTTTACAAATCATCCCGAACTAAAAAACATATTCAACCAGACAAATCAACGGGAAGGCAGACAACCACAGGCATTGGCCGCCTCTGTTTATGCCGCTGCTGCAAACATCGACCATTTGGAATCCATCTTGCCGGTGGTGCATTTAATCGCCCATAAACATAGAGCCCTTGGCATTTTGCCTGAACATTATCCGATCGTTGGAGAAAACTTGCTTGCGGCAATCAAAGAAGTATTGGGAGATGCGGCAACGGATGAAATCATCGAAGCTTGGGCGGATGCTTACGGAGTAATTGCCGACGTCTTTATCCAAGTGGAGGAAGAACTTTATCAACAAGCGGAAGCTAACGGGGGCTGGCGGTTATTTAAGCCGTTTAAAGTCGTTAAAAAAGAACAGGAAAACGATCTTGTAACATCATTTTACTTAGCGCCGGAAGACGGGAAAGCGCTTCCACCTTATCAACCGGGCCAATACATCACTGTGAAAGTGAAAGCTCCTGGTGAAGAATATACCGCTTTGCGTCATTACACTATATCACATGCGCCTAACGGAAATGTTTACCGTATTTCTGTAAAACGTGAAGCGGAAAATAATCCAAAAGGTGTCGTATCCAATTATTTGCATGATTTTGTGGAAGAAGGCAGCACTGTTGAAGTTAGTGCTCCGGCCGGTCTATTCACATTGCAACAAAACAGCAACCCTGTATTGTTTATTGGAGGGGGAATCGGTGTAACTCCTCTTTATGCAATGCTTGATTCAATGGAACCGGGACGTGAAGCCGCGTTTATTCAATCTGTACGCAACGAAAAATTGGCCGTATTCCAGGAACAAATCCAAAAGAAAATCAATGAATTAAACGGCACTTATCTTGTGAAATATTCCGATACGGAAGGCCATCTTACAAAAGAAGACCTGTCAAAATTCATCCAAGAAAACACGGAAGTTTATATTTGCGGACCAGAAGCATTTATGGAAGCGCTTATTCCGACAATCAGGGAACTTGGTGTGCCGGATGAACGAATCCACTTTGAATTCTTCGGACCTGGTCTATCCTTTAAAGCATAATCGATTCACTCGTACACTGACCTCCCTAAGAACATAACCGATTCATGCAAAATCCCACAATAAAGGCGAAACCTTCTATTGTGGGATTTTTTGTTATCAAACCATTAAATTCTCGAATAAATTTCATGACCGCCTACGAGTTCGAAACGTATTCTTTCCTCTTTAACCAAAACATCCAGGTACCCTTGCGTTTTGGATAATGTTAACCCCAATTGGCTTTCATAAACGGCCGGATACAATTCTTTCGTTACTTCATAAACGGTTTTTGGTTCAGACAAGATTTCATATACTTGGTTTGTTCTTTGCGAATCTTTTTCCAATCTCATGTCCACCAGCTCTTTTACATTCACAATTTCATTTCCATGACCTGTATAAAGCTTTGAAATCTCCAATGTGGTCAAAAATTGCAAAGATTCCTGATATTGGACAAGGCTTTTTGGCCGATCGAACGATAAATCCACAGGCGGTTCAATAAGGGGATTGGAAGCGATTTTTTCCAACAAAATATCCCCTCCGATCACTTCCTTCGTACGTTGATGATGGAAAATGAAATGGCTTTGGGCATGGCCGGGTGTATAATAAACCATTAACCCGGGATGCCCCGGCACTTCGTCTCCGTCCTTGATGTATTTTGTCAACGGGGTACTTCCGTATAATTCCATATCTCTGCGGATACGGAGAATTTTTTGAATATACCCTTCTGGAACAGCCTGTTTTATTAAATACATTTTATAAAATTCTTCACGGTAGTTTAAAAACTCTTCCGTTTTTTTCATCCAATGATCGATGTATTCATGGCCCAGTATTTCAGCATTCGGGAATGCATCCACCCAACCGGCATGATCCGGATGATGATGGGTCAAGATGACTTGCTCGATATCATTGAAACGGTACCCTGCTCGTTTTATTCCAAACTCAAGGGCCTCGTATGCTTCTTTTGTCTTCGGTCCAACATCAACAATGGATAATGCGTCCCCTTTTATTAAGAATGCATTCACATCTCCTACATCATAGGGAGTAGGCATCACAATTTTCACAATTTCCATACTTGTTCCCCCTTGTTCTCTATATCTACCAAATGAATCTTCATTCATTTCATTTTACTGCTTTTTTTCCAATTCGTCACGTCACTGAGTTGACAGATTTTTATGAAATGAATATAATTTCTGTAATAATTGAACATAACGGTTCGCGATGACGAAGCCAAGTAAATGGATTGACGACTCCAGAGAGTGCTGCATTTGGTGGGAGCAGCACAGTCCTCTCAATTCATTGAACCTACTTCTGAGCAGTCATGCAAACATGACCGTTTCCCTTAGCGATAATAAGGGCCTGAGGTGTGCTTTTATAAGCAAACAAAGGTGGTACCGCGGAAACATGCGTTTTCGTCCTTTCTTTAAAGGATGAAAACGCATTTTTTATTGATAAAAGATCGAATTGACAGGAGGGAAAAGTTTTGCAAAAACTTGTATTTTTAGGAGCAGGATCCATTGCTGAAGCATTGATTCATGGATGGATCAAAAATGAAGTTGTACCTGCAGACCATATTTATGTGAAAAATCGTTCCAATGTTCAAAGATTGAAAGAATTGAACGAACGGTTTGGAGTTCATATACTTGAAAACTTGGAAGAGCTGAGAGATGCCGATTTGGTGATTTTGGCCATGAAACCAAAGGATGCGAAAGACGCTTTTAGAGCAATCGCGCCTTATCTTTCCGAAAAAACGGCCATCCTCTCCGTTTTGGCCGGAATAAGCATTGAAACAATCGAGAAGGCTTTGGGCGCCCGTCCAATCGCCAGAGTCATGCCAAACACTTCCGCTGCAATCGGCATGGCAGCAAGCGGCATTTCATTTAATGAACAGGTGACAGAAAGCCAGAAAAAGATTTACTTGCAATTGTTGGAAGCGATCGGCATTGTCATCGAAGTGGAAGAAGATAAACTCCATGCCATCACCGCCCTTTCCGGAAGCGGGCCAGCTTATCTCTATTATTTGCTGGAAGCATGGGAAAAAATCGGGACGGAATTTGGTTTATCCAAAGAAACCGTAAGAAAATTGATGGTTCAAACCATTGCAGGTTCCGCCATGATGCTCCAACAAATCAAAGAAGAACCGGAAGTGCTCCGCAAAAAAGTCACAAGCCCTGGGGGAACTACGGAAGCGGGCATCAGAGCATTGGAAAACTACCGGTTCACCGAAGCCATTTTTGCTTGTATTAAAAGTGCGGAAGCAAGATCCCGTGAACTTGCAAAAGGTGAGTAAATCCTTCCCGATGCAATTGTCGAAATGAAGGAAACTTTCATGCATTGGAAATTGTATCAATTTCCCGCCTTTATTTCCTATTCCACAGAAGAAAGTCAAAATCAATTGCATCAAACACCCTGATGGAAAAGCTCCGGATAAGGAGCATTTTTCATTTATCGGAAAATTTGAAATTATCATTATTTCAATTATTTCCTAGGAAATGTAATTTTTTGCTATTTTTTGCTGTCGAAAGGCGCGTTTTTGACTATTTGTTGAGGATTTTGTAGCCGTTTATATATCTAATGGCAACCTTACCCGGTTTATAATCAAAAATTTGACCAGAAAAAAAGCTATCCGGAAAGTCCTCCGCTTTCTGGATAGCCGAACTTTTTATAATGTACCGTTTCTGATCCTTTTGATGATGGAAATGGTCGTATACAGGGTAAGCGGTATGAAAATGACCAATAGAACAATCCAAAATGTCAAAGCATCGGCCGCTTTTAATTCTGCATAATTTGTTACGACAAAAAATATAATCCCAATCATTAAACACCAGGCCATTATATTGGGAAACACGACAAATAATCGCAATAATCCAGGATTCAATTTCGGTTGATTCATATTTTCCCCTCCCCACCCCTATCATACAATAAAATCAATCGGATATTCCATTATTTTCTGTTTTCTGTATCCTTTCCTATATAATAGGCTATTTATGGATGAAGTTCATTCAACTTTCCATTTTTCCACTGGAACGCAGAAAAATCATTGGCCACAAAAATGTTGGGGAAAATAGTTTTTGCTTCTTTGATCAGCTTGCCGGTTTCATGGGGCAAAAACCGTGCACTGATATGGTTGAGGATCAAATGTTTGGCATTGGCTTCTTTTGCCACCTTTGCGGCTTCCACATTCGTTGAGTGTCCGTAATCTTTTGCAAGATGGGATGTTGCATGGTCGAATGTTGCTTCATGAATGACAATATCGGCATTTTGGCTCAATTCAATGGATTGCTTGCAATATCGGGTATCTCCCAATACGGTTATGACAAATCCTTTTTTTGGGGGGCCCGTCACCTCTTTGCTATAAACTATCGTTCCATCATCAAGCTCCACATCTTCCCCATTTTTCAGTTTTCCCAGTAATGGCCCTTTTGGAACCCCCAGTTTCATTGCCTTTTCGATATACAATTCGCCGGGAAGGGGCTTTTGTTCAATCCGGTAACCGTAGCAAGGAATCACATGTTCCAGCTCTTTTGCGGTGACAATGAATTGATCGTCTTCAAAGATGACCCCTTCTTTTACATCTACATATTGAATCGGATAGTTTAAATGGGTTTTTGTCAGTTCCAATGTGAATTGAACCCATTCCTTTAATCCGGAAGGACCGTAAAGGGTCAGTGGCGTTTGCTCCTCTCCGCCCAAAAAAGAACGGGAGCTGAGCAGTCCAGGGAGGCCGAAAATATGGTCACCATGTAAATGGGTGATAAACACTTTTTCTATTTTTCTCGGTTTGATGGCGGTATGCAAAATTTGATGCTGGGCCGCCTCCCCACAGTCGAATAGCCAAATCGTTCCCCTTTCCTCATACAATTTCATTGCAAGGGAACTTGTATTTCGTTCTTTTGAAGGCATTCCTGCTCCTGTGCCTAAAAATTCCAGTTCCATGTTGAATCTCCATTCTTACAATTCTTCTTTTAAATCTTCCAGGAAGTCTTTACTAAAACTTGTTTTTGATGCATAGCTCTTTTTCTTTACATCGATTCCTTTTTGAATGATTCCTTTACCAAACTTCTTTTCCATTTCATAAATGATTTCATAAATCGGTTCTTCTTTTGCGAATTGCTCATAATTGAAAATCGTAAGTTGTTCGGCCAGATGTTTTTTATCCATCACATTGGAAACGGTGACACCCAAAAGCCGAATCGGCGTACCATCCCATGCCTTAGAAAATAATTCCATGGCCTCATGATAAAGATCCTTTTTCAAATAAATCGGATTTTGCACCGTTTTGCTTTTCGTATGGTTATTCCAATGGCAATCCCGGATTTGGATCGTGATGGTGGAACCGCATAAATTTTTAGCCTCCAGCCTTTCCGCCACTTTTCCGGATAGTTTTAAAAACGTGCTTTCAATGTCCTTCATTTCTGTTATGTCATAGGGAAGGGTGGTGGAATTTCCGACGCTTTTCGTTTCGTAAATGGATTCCGGATCCACTTCCCTTGAATCAATTCCGTTGGCTCTCCTTTTTAGCCGGACCCCGATTTTTCCAAAGGCTTCTTTTAATAGTCCTTCATGGGCATTGGCCAAATCGCCGATGGTATAAATACCTAAAGATTCCAGTTTTTTAGCGGTGCTCTCTCCGACTCCATGCATTTTTATCACCGGGAGTGGCCACAGTTTTTCCGGCACTTCCCTCTTTCTGAGCACAGTGATGCCCATCGGTTTTTTCATGTCAGAGGCCGTTTTTGCCAAAAATTTGTTGGGGGCAATGCCGATGGAACATGGCAAATCCAATTCATTGTAGATTCTAAGCTGTATCTCTTTTGCAAGTTCCAAAGGATGGCGCTCTTTGGCCACTTCGGTCACATCCATATAACCTTCGTCTATGGATACCGGTTCAACCAGTTTGGTATAGCTTCTCAAAATGGTAAACATCGCTTTTGAGGCTTCACGGTACTTTTGAAAATCGGGAGGAAGGAGGATCAATTCCGGACATTTTTTCAATGCTTCTTGAACAATCATCGTCGTATAAACGCCTTTTGCCCTTGCTTCATAGGAACTTGTGACGATGATGCCGCGGCGTTCTTTCGGATTTCCGGCAATCGCGATCGGCTTCCCTTTCAATTCGGGATGATAGGCCTGTTCCACAGAAGCATAGAAACTGTTCATGTCGACATGAAAAATGACCCTTGCCATCTCTTTTCCTCCCCGGTTTCTTTACACATTATTTTATCATAAACCGAAAAAAACCACCTTTTTCGATTCGCCCTGTAAAAAACCCATGATGATTCAAATTTACTATCAACATCATATTGACTTTTAAAAAAATGTTCGATATCCTTTTTGTAAACCAAATATAGAGAAAGGTTAACAAAGGGGGATAAGAATTGTGACGTCTTCAAAAACATATGGACTTGTATTGATTGCATTTGGAGCAGCGATTATTTCCGTTTTAGCTCAAATAACAATCCCGCTTCCGCTCATTCCGATTACCGGACAAACACTCGCCATCGGACTTATTGTTACTATTTTAGGTTTAAAATACGGCACTTTAAGCGTGCTTGTTTATTGTTTGCTTGGAGCGATCGGTTTACCGGTATTTACAGGAATGTCTGGCGGACTTTCCATTATTGTCGGGCCAACTGGCGGCTATATTATCGGCTTTATTCCTACCGCATTATTCATGGGCTGGTATTTAAATAAATTCGGTTATACTTATCTTCATGGATTGATCGCCAATGTAGCAGGAATGATGCTGACACTGGCCTTTGGCACCCTTTGGCTCAAAGTGGTCGCAGACATGTCATTTCTTGCGGCATTCATGGCCGGTGCGGCACCGTTCATCCTATTGGAAATCATCAAAGGTGTCATCGCCGCTTGGGCAGGAATTCTTGTAAGACAACGATTATTGAGCGCAAATTTATTAAAATACGTTTAATTTGCTTATTTATTAAGCTTATGAATAGATACCCCTTCTATCCATACGAAAACCGAATGGCCATTTATTTCGGCCATTCGGTTTTTTCGTACATCCTTAAAATAATTGGAAATTGTTCCATTCATAAACCCTCGGGAAAAGCACTTGCTCATTATAGGATTGATTTTTCACATACACATGAATGTTCGAACTTTTTAACGTTTCAAGAACGGCGGGCTTATCATCAAAATAAACATCCAATTCCAATTTCTTAATGATTTCCACTTTCTCATAATCTTTCATTCCGCAATAAAATTGTCGATCAACGACCGGAAAGCCTTTTTCTTTCAACCAATTTCTCGTTTTTTGACAATACTGTTTCGGTCTCGATGTGATATAAAAAATGGCATGCCCTTCCCTTTCGAGCCGGTTGACAAATTCAATCGCCCCCTCGAAAGCAGGGCAATCGGAAAAATAAATTTCTTCCACCAAGGAATTCCACAAATGATGCCCCTGTTCATCGTTCAACCCAAAAAGTTCATGGATTTCAACCCTTTTTAACTGATGAAAAAGGGCGATATCCACCTGTTTTCCCAATTTTGTATTATATATATGGAAAGCGTGTTCCCTCAGATTGATTAACGTATCATCAATATCAAATCCGATATTCACCATAAACCCACTTTCTGTCTATTCTATGATAATAAATTGATTTGCGAAGTTTTTTTCCTTCTCGATTTGTAAATCGAGCAGTTTTTTTTACTTCCTCTTTTCTTTGCTTTTCACATTGTATTAACTTTGATTCATTGATATTGCCCGGTTCAATGCATTCCGCCAACCGATCCGCATCCACCAATGCACTGTTCAACCCAAAGGCCCCGGTCGGCGTCATGGTGTGGCATGCATCCCCAATCAACAGTACATTGTCCTTTTTCCAAACTTCCGTAAAATTGCTATGTACATCGAGCAAAACAAAATCTTCCCAGGACGTAATATGTTTTCGAACCGTTTCTTCCAATTCTGGAAACGCCTGAATGAATTTGAGCAAAAACTCCTCTAAGGGCTGTTTGCGAATTTTCGGAAATGAACCTTGTTCTATATTCCATCCAATTTGGACAAAACCTTTTGTTTGGGTAAACAATGCCAATTGATAACCATCGATTTCCGCCATTTTAATGGAAGGCTTCCAATCATGGGGTGCAGGGACTTTTGCCCAAAGCAAATCATAGCCGTGTTTCCTTATCGCCGTTTCAATGCCCGCTTTTTTCCGGACAATGGAATATCTTCCATCCGCTCCAATAATGATTGAGCTATAAATATTCATTTCTTCTCCGTGTTTCTTCGCTTTAATTCCGATAAAATGTCCATCCTCATCTTTCAATAAATCGATGACTTTCGTGCTTGTCATTAACGAAAAATTTTCATATTTACCGGCTTCGTCAATGATCACTGATAATAAATGGGCTTGTGGCACATGGATGCCCAAATGCCCAATTTTTTCTTCCGGCTGAATCATTTTGAAAAGTTTCGCATTTTTCCAATATTCAACGACTTCCATTTTTAATAAGCCGAGTTTTTCAATTTTTGAATATAGATTGTGTTTTCTGAGGACTTTTTCCCCCTCTTCATTCAAATGTTCTCCCCGGAATTCTTTGGCAATGTCTTTATGTTGTTCGATGAGAATGACTGAAACACCCTTTTTGGCGAGCAGAAGTGAAAGAAGGGAGCCTGCCGGACCTGCTCCCACAATCAAAACATCAGTACTGGGCATGAAGTTCACCTGGCTTTGGATAGGCAATGATGCATAAATCTTCACCGATCCGTTCAATGGAGTCAATTTCAACTTTCGATGCCATATCCATCGTATCCACATCCTCACCGGAAACCGGGGAAATGGAATTTCGGCCTCCTAAAATTTTAGGCGCAATATAAAGAATATATTTATTGACAAGTCCCGCCCTAACAAAGGAGGCATTCACTTCTCCTCCGCCTTCCACTATTAGATCGGTTATTCCATGTTTATATAATTGCCCCAACATTTCTTCCAGATTGATGCCGTTTTGAACTTTTGAACAATAGATAAAAGTGACATTTTTCTTTTCCAGTTCCGCGATTTTCTTTGGATTGGCGTCGGTTGTCGTAACAATGATCGTTTTCGCTTCATCATTTAATACATTCGCATCCAACGGAATCTGCAAACGGCTGTCCAAAACGACACGAACCGGATTTTTCCCTTTCTGATTTGGAAGTCTTGTTGTCAATAAAGGATTATCTTTTAAGACCGTACCGATTCCAACCAGAATCGCATCGGATTCGTTGCGGAGTTGATGAACTTGCAACCTTGATTCTTCTCCGGAAATCCATTTTGAATGTCCTGAATGAGTGGCTATTTTCCCGTCCAAAGTCATGGCATATTTTAACGTCACAAAAGGGCGGTTTGCGATCATATTATGGAAGAAGCGTTCATTCAGCTTTTGAGCTTCTTTTTCCAATAAACCTACTTCAACTTCAATGCCGGCTTCCCGAAGAATTTGAACACCTCTTCCAGAGACTTTAGGATTTGGATCGAGGGTTGCGACCACCACCCTTTGAACACCAGAATTTTTTACCAAATCTGCGCAAGGAGGGGTTTTGCCGTAATGGGAACATGGCTCGAGGGTTACATATAAAGTGGCCCCTTTTGCATGTTCACCGGCCATGTTAAATGCATGGACTTCCGCATGGGGTTCCCCCGCTTTCCGATGGACTCCGGTTCCAACAATCACCCCGTCTTTCACAATCACCGCTCCGACAAGCGGATTGGGGTTCGTTTTTCCCTTTGCAGTTTTCGCCATAGTTAATGCCAATTCCATAAAATCCCGATCTGTGAACACGTTGACCCCTCCTAAAACAATTGCTTTTCCGGGATATGTCCTGCCTTCTTGATTTTCGTTTCCAAATAGCGCCGGTTTGTTTCCGTTAATCCACCCCATATTGGAATATGTTTATCCGCAAGCAATCCATGGCGTTTGAGGGCTTCCAGTTTTCTTGGATTATTCGTAATCAATGTTACCGGTTTATCCCGCAATGTTTCGAGCACTTTAATCGCTTCTTCGTAAGATCTCGAATCATCTTCAAAACCTAATGCATGATTGGCTTCCACCGTGTCGTAGCCTTCTTCCTGCAACAGGTAGGCCAACGATTTGGAAAATAACCCGATTCCACGCCCTTCGTGATTGGCCAAGTAAAAAATCGCCCCACATCCATGTTCCACAATCATTTTCATGGATTCATGCAGTTGATAGCCGCAATCACAGCGCTGGCTGCCGAAAATATCTCCTGTATGGCAGATGCTATGCATGCGAATCAGGGCTTCCTTTTCATTTTGGAAGTCCCCGTAAATCAATACGGAAGATTGCTGGGACTCTTGCAAGTTTGCACTTAAAATATAATCCAGCACTTGTTCTTTTGTCGAGATGGGTTGATCCAATTTCAACCACGTATACCATTGGAATGTGGCCTCGAAATCCCCCTGTTTCACAGGCAATTTCACAGGACCGACGAGGCAAATTTGTTCATGATCTTTATATGGAATCAATTGCATTTTTTTCAGCAAAATATCGTTTTTATTCATTAACAAGTTTTTCATTTTCATCACCTAAATTCAACGAATCTATAAAAAAATCCTATGTTTTTAATAGGAATTATAGTTGCTTTTTTAAATATATCTGAAATAACTGCAAAAATCAAAAGAAGTGTTTTCCAAGTCAGTTTACATTATGTGGTAATATCTGTTTGAAAATTGATTCTTTCATTCGGAAACCCTTTCAATAAAAAAACACTTCATTTTCAAGGGATTGAAAATGAAGTGATATTTAGCACCAATTTTTCAGTTCATTAATCCAGGATTTTCACTTTTACCTTTTTTACTCCCCATTGCATTGCTTCATCATAGGAAGGAATGAAAACATCGATTTTATTTCCTTTGATGGCCCCGCCTGTATCGCCGGCAATGGCATACCCATATCCTTCCACCCATACTCTTGTGCCAAGTGGAATGACGTTCGGATCAACGGCAATCACTTTTAAATGGGGATTTTCACGTAAATTAATTCCATAGGCCGTCGTTCCCGAGCAACCTTTGCAATATGCAGTGTAAGCTGTCGCAGTAACCATCAATTCTTTCCCGGAAGATGCCGGTTCAACGCTGGCAACAACCTGTTGTGCAGCGTCATGATTGGCTGTATTTTTTTCTTTTTTTGGAGCGATTTGTTGAGTGGCGTCAGCCACAACGGAAATCGGTTTATATTCTTTTTTGTACTTTCCATCGGTTTTAATGATCAATTCTTTTCCCGGATGGATCAAAGTATCATCCAAGTCATTCCATTCCATCAACAAATCCAATGGGACGCTATGATTATATGCAATCCGGAATAAGTTGTCCCCTTCTTTCACAGTGTATATGATATAGTCTTCATCTTCTTTTTCAAAAGCCAATTGACGGGTGATGGCATCTTCCACCACTCTGTTTCCCAACAGATTCTTTAATATTCCAATTCTAGACTCTTCCAATGATAATTCTTCCGCATATGTCAACGATGTAGTAAACAATGTCATTGCCAATAATAATAATAAACTGATTTTCCTTAGCATACTTAGTCCTCCTTAACAAACAAACTTGCTTATTGAATGTCAATTCGTACTAAGTAATGCCCAAATGTTTCATTTATTATTCATATTTTTATAAAATTAATTAATCCACCTTATAAACTAGTAATAAAAAATGTAGCGATGCACTGAGACACCGCTACATTTCCCTTTTTCAACCGATTCATTTCATTCAAAAATGGGAAACAAAATAAATCCTCCAGAATATAATCCAGAGGACGTCAGTTTAAATATTCATCCGAGCAGCTTGGAAACATATAAATACCTTGAATCATATGAAAATCGTAATGACGCTGTACAAATTTTTCCTGGTATAAATATTCCATGATGGAAATTTCGTGTTCGTTTGCATCACACAATACACCGGAAACGCTTAATCCGTTTTTCAGATAAACACCAATGGGCTTTCCAATTAAATATTTGATTTTTTCAAACATTGTCTGCCCCCTTCCTTACTGCATTGTATGCAAACTTGTTTACAATTGGCTGTGTGGGCGGCATCCCCTTTTTTATTTATAGCAAGCCCATTTATATCCGCCTGAACTCCCATTCATCCGGAAAATTAAAATCTGTGATACAAACATTGATCAAATCAACCATTTTTGTTTACATAATATTTTTATCGTCGTTAATGGCCGACTTTATCAAATCCATCAACAAATGATCCCTTTTTTTCAATTTCCTTTCCATTGTCAACTCATAAAAAACAGGATCCAATAAACGGGTCAAAATGGATTTTCTCAAGGATGCATCACCGATTTGTTTCAAAACAACCCTTCTTGCATCTTCCAGAAATTGCACATATTCCCCAAAATTTTCATCAAATTGTTGTTCCAACTCTTTTTTAATTTTTTTGGATAAACCCGGACTCGCCCCATCCGTAGAAATCGAAATGGTAAGTTTTCCTCTCTGGACCACGGCTGGAGTAATAAAATCGCTTTCCTTTGGATGATCCGCACGAAGCAATAATTGATGCCCTTTTTTATGCAGCCCTATTGCTTGATTTACTTTCGGATCATTTGTTGTTGCAAAAATGAGATCAGCCTGTTCGATATCCGATGGTTCAAACTCCTTTTGAATCCATATGGCATCATGCTCGTTCAGCCATTCTTCCATTTCCGGAATGATGGTTGGACTCACAACCGTAATCTTCGCCTTCGTATTTTCGAGCCCCTTCAGTTTTTGAAAAGCAACCCGTCCGCCGCCAATGATGACAACCTTTTTTCCTTCCAATTTCATCATCATAGGATAATACATGCCAAACACCTTCTTCGATAAGCTTTAGATGTGAATACAAAAAACTTAATAAAAAAATACACCATTTTTCCCGATTGAAAAATGGTGTTCCCAGGAAGCCCAAAATGACAATTTTTATATGTACCAATATCCATTCAAAAGTGTCACTCAACAGGTTTATAAAAAATTTTCATGTTCTTCAATGGATAAATCCGCATTTTTGATTCTCCGTACACATCATCCAATGGAATCAATCCAAAATGCCGGCTATCGTAACTTCTCAAACGATTATCGCCCAATACAAAAATATAGCCCTCCGGAACAGTCTTTTCCCCTGTCAATTCTTCCAGAGTAAAGTTTTCCGTCGTGCGCATTTGCGAGACTGAATTGCGATTCACATAGGGCTCTTCATACTCTTTTCCATTGATGATCAAAACATCGTCTTTCATTTCAATCGTATCTCCGGGCAAGCCAATGACCCTTTTAATATAATATTCGTCTTCATAAGGAGCTTTAAAAACAATATGATCAAATCGTTCTATTTTGCTTATTTTGCTTACCAGAATGATATCCTCATTTTCGTAAGTCGGAGACATCGAGGCACCATCCACCACGACGGGGGAAAAGATATACTCTCTGCATATGAATGCAATAGCATACCCCATCAAAATTACCAAAAACCAAGATGCAAGTTCTTTCACGATTTTGTTTTCTTTCATCCGCATTGCTCCTCTAATTGAAATGGGTATTTCATGATTTGATTGCAATCCAAGTACGGTTTTGCTGTTCTTGTACGGATACTTCGCGGCCGAAGAACCGGGTCAATGTTTCCTCTGTCAATAAATCACTTGCCAATCCTTTTTCATATACTTCCCCATCTTTCATTAACAGAACATGGGAAAAACAAGGCAAAATTTCTTCCACGTGATGGGTAACGTAAATCAATGTTGGGCAAAACTCTTGTTTGGCTAGCCGATCGATAAATTCCAGGAACTCTTCACGGGCGATCAAATCCAATCCGTTGCAAGGCTCGTCCAAAATCAATATTTTCGGTTTGGCCATAAGCGCCCTTGCAATCAGTACCCGTTGCTTCTCGCCTTCAGATAATATACCGTATCGGGTATTTTCCAAATGTTCAATTCCCAATTGTTCCATGAGTGTGCGGGCCATTTCCACATCTTTTTTCTCAACCGCTTCATACAAGCCAATGGATGCAAATATTCCGCTGAGCACAACGCTCAACACGATATCATAATCTTTTAATTGCTGCTTTAATGAAGAACTGATAAAACCGATCTCTTTCCGCAATTCCGGAATGTTTGTTTTCCCAAATTCCTGGTCCAACACCTCAACCTTTCCTGAAGTCGGGTATAAATATCCGTTAATGACGTTCAACAATGAAGTTTTGCCGGAGCCGTTCAATCCCAGAATGGCCCAATGTTCACCTTTATTTACATCCCAATTGATCCCTTTTAATAGATATTTACCATTCCGAATGACCGTTACATCTTTTAAGTGTATCAACTTTCTTCCCCCATCTTACCATGATATATAATAATATAATATTACAATAAATCGTTTTTTTGAGAAAAGTGATAAAAATTAGAATAGAACAAATATCCATAAAAAATGAGTTTTACGTTATCATAAAGCAAATAGGGATTGCATGAATCGGGGGGATCAGATTGGAAAAGAAAGTCATTTATGCCGCACATGTCAAACATCCATATATGCACTTATATATCGCTTCTTCCGAAAAGGGGTTGGTTTTTGTTGGCACAGACCATTCTTCCATGGAGGAATTGACCCAATATTGCCGAAGACGATTTCCCCATTGTGAAGTGATTGAAGAAGGATCATTTATGAAACCGTATATTTCACAGCTCATTGAATATTTAAACGGGCAACGCAAAGAATTTTCATTGCCTTTCGATCTTCATGGCACCCCTTTTCAACAAGAAGTATGGAAAGCGTTATGCGATATTCCATACGGGAAGACGACAACTTATGGTGAAGTGGCCAGACAAATCGGAAATCCTAAAGCCGTCCGAGCCGTCGGGGGCGCCATTGGCAGCAATCCGTTATCGATCGTCATCCCTTGCCATCGGGTCATTGGAAAAAATGGAAGCCTTACGGGATATAGCGGAGGGCTGGATGTGAAAAAACGTTTGTTGGACTTGGAAGGGATTTCCCTATTAATGTCATGATCGTTTCCACTTCCGGATCATTTCTTTCTCTTCTTTGCTGATGCGACGGGATTCTGTGATTTTTTGCAGCGCTTTATTATGTGTAAAATCGTCCAATGAATTCGAACGAAGAAAGTTTGTTGATTCTTCCGGATATTTCAAATAGGCTTCACAAATCGCCCAGGCTGTGGCCATCTTTACATAATAGCCGTCATGATGAATTCCATTGAATATTCGGAAAATTTCTTGAAGATAAGATTCTTCAATAAAATAGCTCAAACACATGACCACCGCAAAGCGGATTTCGAATTCTTTGTCGGAACGAAAATATGGCAGAATAAATTGCCAAACTTCATCCGGATGCTTTTTTGCAAACTTCAAACCGCTGCAAAAACTGTCACAGACAGCCCAATTATCGATTTTCGGCACAAACCATCGAATCCAATCCAGCCTTTCTTTCAAGGGCAGTTTCACCTGCCCGATGACCATCCCTTTCAGCATGATTTCTTCAAAAAATTCCTCTTTCCCATTCCGCAGAAAACCTTCCCAATCCTCTTCCGAAATCTCTTTTGCCAACGTTCTTAAAATCGGAAGACGCACCCCTAAAATGTTTTCATGATTTGGAATTAATGTTTTTTGAAAAAGCCGGTATTTTTCTTCAGACAATTCCATGAGTTTTTGACGGACGTTCATTATATCACTCCATGGGGGATTATTTGATTTTCGATTGTTTATAGATACCGATGGCCAATGGTATGAAAACGATGACGATAAATGCCGGTATAAACCATGGATCGAGGGATTCTTTCTGCTTCAATCCGATTTGAACCATTTCAAAATTCAAATAGGCAAAGAACACCATGCATAAATTTTTCATCGCATTGAGCATTTTTCGGCTGTTCAAATAAAACGCTTCCACATTCGATTCATTCAGCCGCTTTGGATAATTATGCATGTGGGGCGCTTTTTCAAAAGCGGTGTTCAACAACAGAATAAACAAACCAATAACAGGCAAAATAAATAGTTCATATTTTGACCCCCAACGGTCCACTTCTCCTTTTCCATTAAAATGACCCGGAATTTGATCAGGGAGATGGTTCCATTGAAGAACGATATAAAGAATCGATACAAGAAAACAGCCAATGCCGATGATGTCAAAGATTTTTTCGGTTTTCGTTTTCGGAATGCGCAGTATTGGCCGATATGGATATTTCATTTCTCCTCATCCCACCTTTTATAAAAATGAAGCTAGAAAAGGGTCTACACCTTTTTCTAGCCATAAAGTCTGTCAAGCATTGCTTTCTTTTTCTTCCGCCAGCAATTGATGTAAATAATCGATAATTTCCCGAATCCCTTCCAGCGAATTCACTAAAACTTTCGGACTGACAATGGTAATCATCCGATTATCGAGATTCGCTACTGCTGTAAAATATTTCGTTTGAGAATAATTCACAAGTCCTACTTGTTGAATATCGTCTTCTCGTATATCTAAAATCTCTTTTGCTTCGCTTACCACTAAACCAAAATTCACAATATCCGTATTTAATACAATTATTCGAGACATCGGATCGGAAGTTGGTTTATTGTATAAGATAATATTAAAATCAAGCACCGGAATCAGTTCTTCCCGAATGCGCGTAAAACCGATCAAATATTTGGGCAAATGGGGAATTGGTGTAATTTTGCCGATTTTTTCTATAGAAACTACTTGGTCAATGGCGATTCCATATTCTTCATTCTCACAGCGAAAAATGACTGATTTCAAATAAATCACCTCAAATTGTACTATTTCTTGCTTGCGCATTTAACGATTTCTACTAATAAATCGGCTAATTTTTCTAGTTCTTCAATAGGCATTCGTTCATTTGTTGTATGAATATTTTCATAGCCTACTGACAAATTGACTGTAGGAATGCCAAAACTTGAAATGACATTGGCGTCGCTTCCCCCACCAGAGACCCCAATTTGAGGTGTTCTGCCAACATTTTTTACTGCTTCCACTGCCACTTGTACTACTTTATCCGTTTCACCTACTGAAAATCCCGGATACATCAACTGTACATCCACTTCAGCGCGGCCTCCAAATTTTTCAGCCACTTTTTCAAAAGTTTCTTTCATATGAGCTGTTTGCTTATCTAATTTCTCTTTTTGGATGGAGCGGGCTTCTGCTAGGATGAATACTTCATCACAAACGATATTTGTCGCTTTGCCGCCTTCAAAACGCCCAATATTCGCTGTTGTTTCATGGTCGATGCGCCCTAATTTCATTTCCGCAATGGCTTTCGCTGCCAATGTAATAGCAGAAATCCCTTTTTCCGGTTCCACTCCTGCATGGGCTGTTTTTCCAAAGATTTTTACATTTAATTTTGCTTGATAAGGAGCCGCAACAACGATTCCTCCCACTTTTCCATCGCTGTCAACCGCATAGCCGTACTTGGCAATAATTTTATCCCGATCCAACTCCTTAGAGCCGGCAAGACCATCTTCTTCGCCTGCTGTAATAATGAATTGTATTGTACCGTGTTCAATGGACTGTTCTTTAAGACGGCGAACCATTTCCAAAAGTGCAGCAATTCCAGCTTTATCATCGGCGCCTAAAATGGTTGTGCCGTCAGAATATATATAGCCATCTTCTTTTATTTGTGGTTTAATGCCCTTCCCAGGAACAACCGTATCCATATGTACGGTAAAATAAATCGGTTCAACATCCAATGATCCTTCCAAAGTGGCGATAATATTTCCCGCCGCATGACCATTGCGTGTATGAGCATCATCTTGATAAACGGAAAAACCTAAATCTTCCAATTTATTTACAAGAATTGGTGCTATTTTTTCCTCATATTTTGTTTCTGAATCAATTTGGACTAACTCGATAAATTCATTCACTAAACGACTATTTTCCATGTTCAAAACCCCTTTTTTCCACTATTCATCCTCATTCTACGCTTTACTGTTTCAGAATACAATTACAAAGGTTTTATTGTTTGAAAGGTTAATTCTTCTTTTCAACTTATTAATTTTCCAGCAGAAAGGGTGTTGTTGATTATGGCGTTAGGGGATGTTTCTATAGCACAGATAGGAAAATAAGTGCGGAGTCTAGCATAAATTGGTGAATCCTAAGCAATGCAAAATTGCCCCCAATCCGAAAAATACTTTGGATTGAAGGCTATTTGTAATTCGACATTTACTTCCCATTTTTCATTAATTTTTGTTTTTCTAATAAAGCATATATATATTCCATATTTAAACAGCTTTGCACTTGTTCTGCCAGTATTTCATATGCCTGTTCACGGCGTTCTTTATCCGTTTGTACTTCCATTGGTAATGGATTCAACCCCTTACTTTTTCTTATTTCATTAAAATACGCCCTTGTAAAATAGCGATTTTGGAAGATGCCATGTAAATATGTGCCAATGGCTTTCCCATTATGAACAATAATACCATCCGTTGTTCCATCATTTAATTGTAAAAAAGGTAATGCATTTTCCTTTACCTTTGTTTGGCCTAAATGAATCTCGTATCCTTCCACTTCAATTTCTTTTTGGAAAAGCGTTGAATGAATTTTGCCTTTTGTTTGGGTCGTTCTTTTATTTTTTTCAAAGATCGTTTGTATCGGCAGTAGAGAAAGGCCTGAGACTTCCTTCAAATTTCCTTCTACACCATCAGGATCGAGAAGTTTCTCGCCTAATATTTGATAACCGCCACAAATTCCGAAAACTCTGCTGCCCTTTGAATAACATTGTTGAATAGCTTCAAATAATTTCGTTTCTTTTAACCACATTAAGTCGCCCGTTGTATTTTTTGTACCAGGTATGATGATGCAATCTGGATTTCCTAACTCCTTCACATCTCTAACTAAGCGTACCCCTACGTCAGGCTCCTCAAACAACGGATCTAAGTCTGTAAAATTAGATATTCTCGGCAATTGAATACAAGCCACATCAATAGGGCATTTCTTTTTAGGGTTTTTTAGTTTTAAAGTATCGAGGGCTAAAGAATCTTCAGCTTCAATCTGGCAGTCTAAATAAGGGATAACCCCAATAACGGGAATTCCGGTATAGTTTTCAAGCCATTGTATGCCATCCTGAAGTAATTCAATCATCCCTCTAAATTTATTAATGATGATACCTTTTACAAGTTTCCGTTCTTCTTCATCCAACAATGCAAGCGTGCCGACAATTGAAGCAAAAACTCCGCCCCGGTCGATGTCTGCAACGAGGAACACATCGGCATCCAGCATTTTTGCTACCCGCATATTCGCAATGTCGCGGTCTTTTAAATTAATCTCCGCAGGGCTGCCGGCACCTTCTGCCACAATAATATCGTAGGATTGTTCCAAGTCATGGATGGCTTTTTCCACAATTGGCATTGCTTGCAGCGTAAAGTTCTCTCGATAATTTGTTGCACCCATATCCATAAAATGCTTCCCATGAACGATGACTTCCGAAACCATATCTTGTTTCGGTTTGAGCAAAATCGGATTCATTTTTGAATTAGGGATTATCCTGGCAGCTTCTGCCTGCACCCCTTGAGCTCGGCCGATTTCTTCCCCATTCTGGGTAACATAGGAATTCAATGCCATATTTTGAGACTTAAAAGGGGCAACTTTGTATCCTGCATTGGAGAAGATGCGGCAAAGTGCCGTACAAAGAACACTTTTCCCCACATCAGAAGACGTTCCTTGTATCATAATTGAACTTGCACGCAAATATTTTCTCTCCTTTAAAATTCCAGGCCTTTTACCGCCGAAATTCCTTCATTATAATAATGTTTCGTACAATCGATAGTCGAAACCAAATCTGCAATGTCGATCAATTCTTGTTTCGCATTACGGCCTGTAATCACGACATTCATATGTTTTGGACGATTTTGAAGTGCTGTGATCACTTCATCAAGAGGAATTACGTCATCAACCGGAAAGTTTGTAATACTGAGAGCATTGTTTAGTTCATCCAACACTAATAAATCAATCGTTGGATCTTGGAGGGCTTGTTTTGCAATTTCCCACCCTTTTTTCAAAGCTTCCCGATGCTCTTCCGGTGTCTTCGTCCATGTAAATCCGATTCCTAATTGTTCAACCTTAACGGAGCCTTTCCCTTCTTCGCCTTGGCTAATGCAACCGAGGCCTAATTGTTCCATTGCAACTCCTAATTTTTCTAAGGCAATGGCTTCACCGTAAATACGTTGTTTCGATTTAATGAACTGTAAAAAACAGACATTCATTCCACGGCCAATTGCACGCAATGTTAGTCCCAACGCTGCAGTCGTTTTCCCTTTACCATCACCAGTATATATTAAAGTGAGTCCTTTATGTTTCATTGTCATTCTCCTCCTTCCATTATTGTGTATTGGTATTGTTTTTTGTTTTATATAAGGTATCTTCAAACCACATTGCTTGTTCTCTTACCTTTACAACTTCACCCACAATGATCATGGCAGGATTTGTAATCTTTTCGCTCGCAGCCAATTGGGAAATCGTATCTAATGTTCCAGAAATGGTTCGTTGTACCTTCGTCGTACCATTTTCGATAATCGCGACCGGAGTACCGGGGGCTTTGCCATTTTGCATTAATTGACGGCAAATATTCTGTAAATTCCCAACTCCCATATAAAAAGCAATCGTATCGATTCCAGAGAGTGCTCTCCAATTTAAATGATCAGGACCATTTTCTTTACATCCGTGTCCTGTAACAAGGGCAACACTGGATGCATATTCGCGATGGGTTAATGGAATCCCGGCATACTCGGCTGCTGCAACACTTGCAGTAACGCCAGGCACAATTTCAAAGGGAATCCCATGCTGCTTGAGGACACTGGCTTCTTCTCCTACTCTTCCAAAAATACCGGGATCCCCTCCCTTTAATCTCGTAACAATCTTTCCTTCCAATGCTTTTTGTACAAGAATTTCATGAATTTCCTCTTGAATGAGCATATGTTTTCCAGGCAATTTACCGCAATAAATGCGTTCTGCATTTTTGGGAGCATACTCTAGCAATGATGGATTTATAAGCCGATCATACACAATGCAGTCTGATTGCTGTATGCATTCGAGCCCCTTGACTGTGATCAATTTTTCATCTCCAGGTCCAGCTCCTACTAAATATACTTTTCCTTTGCTCATATTTCCCTCCCAGAACAAAGTTGCATTGTTGTTTACTGAATTGAAAATTATTTAATAGTATAATAGTTTTATTTCCGTTTCTGTTGTTGATATTTTAAACAAGCATTCAACCAGTTATCGATCAGTTTCGGATTGGATGCGAAATGGAAATGGACATATCCTGCAATTAATGAATGGACAACACAACCATCCTGTTTTTGTCCAAATCGACTTTTCAATGCATAAGCCGGCACCTGCTCTGTATTTGGTATAAAAGTGGAATAATGGAATTCATGGCCTTTTGCCGTCTCTCCTTCTCCCATGAGGAAATTGTTGTTTACTCCAACAATTTCCCGGTAACCAAGAGCTGCAAGTTTAGGTTGCATTATAACGTTTCCATCAATGATCCCAACCATTGGATAGCTTATACCTTCAGTTGACTGGATGGATTTTGTCAAGTACATGAACCCTCCACATTCAGCCACTGTTGGAAGCCCGTTTTCAATCAGTTCTTTAATGGATTGTTTTGAAACTTCATTATTTGCAAGCTGTTCTGCGAATTCTTCTGGAAAGCCCCCGCCAATATATAATCCATCTGCATCTTCAGGTACCGGTTCGTTCGCTAATGGGGAAAAATATTGAATTTCAGCCCCGCGCGATTTAAGTAATTGTATATTTTCTTCGTAATAAAAATTAAAGGCCGCATCCTTTGCAACGGCGATTATTACATTTACCTTTGGATCTTCGTGAAAAATAGAATTTTCAACTTCTTGTAAATTGTTCGTTTCAGAAATGCTTAATAGCCGGTTGAGATCAATGGTTTTTTCTACTTCTTGTGCCAGCGAATCAAAATAAGAATCCAATTCTCCCCTTTCAATAGCCGGAATTAATCCGAGATGCCTGCTTGGCAAATGGAGATCATTGTTTTTCTTCATATAGCCGATTACCGGAATTTTACATTCTTGTTCAATGGCTGTTTTTACAATGTTAAAATGGCCCTCGCTTCCAACTCTGTTGGCAATTACACCAACGATTCGCGATGGTTCATGCAGAGTTTGAAAACCTTTGACAATTGCTGCTGCACTTCTTGCCATGCTTGAGCAATCCACCACCAGCAGAACTGGACTTTCAGTAATGACAGCGATTTCAGCAGCGGATCCGGTATTTTCCAATGGACTTTTGCCATCAAAATACCCCATCACCCCTTCGATAATTGAAATATCTGCATCGCGGCCAGACCGTTCTACAATATCACGGATTACTTCGCGGCTTAACATCCAGCTATCGATATTTCGGGAAACTCGTTTTGTAACGGCAGTATGATAAGATGGATCGATATAATCAGGACCGCATTTAAAACCTTGGACGACTAAATTTCTCTTTTTCAGTGCAGCCATAATTCCGATTGTTAAAGTTGTTTTTCCAACACCGCTCGATGTACCTGCAATCATTACTCTTTTTGCCACGGATAATCCTCCTTATGTTCTAGAACCCCTACAGAAATCGTTACATTGCCGCTTTTCTTTTTGACAAGGACAAGGGAATCCGATTGTAAATACCGTTTCGCTGCTGCTTCACTCACGGAATATGCCCCTGTATATTTATAAACCGTTTCTGATGGTTCTTCGATATGCATTTCATTAAGTTCCTTGGCGGTATACGTACAAAATTCCACTTTTCGTTCTTCCACCACTTTTAATAAACCTTCTTCATCTTTCTTTAAGTCAATGGTGCATATCGCTTTTATACTTTTTGAAGAAAATCCCAACTCAAGCAACGTCTCTTCAATGACTGACTGAATCTCCTCCCCGCTTGTTCCGCGATTACAACCGATGCCTATTACGATCACTTTTGGTCTAAAAATAATACCGCATTGCAATATTGATTTTTCTTCCGGGGCAAGTAAGCGATGCGTGATTATTAAAGCACCGCTTGGCTTCGCATCGATTGCGTCCAAAATTGTCGGATATAACATGATATTTTTCGGTAATGGATGATCATATAACCACCAAGAACGCTCTCCGCTTTCCTGCACTATGGCAACTGGTTCTTCGTTGACGACAGCCGCACTTACCTTGGTCAAATGCTCTTCGGAATCCCAAACCCATCCGAATCTGGAGCCAAATAAATCTACGGCGATGGTTTGTTGAACATCAGATGCTGTGGTAATAACGGGATTTGCGTGAAGCAATGCGGCGATTTCTCTCGTTAATTCATTCGCACCTCCTAAATGGCCTGAAAGCACACTGATTACATTTTTACCCCGATCATCGATGACAACGACTGCCGGATCGATTTTTTTATCTTTTAATAGTGGTGCAATCATGCGAACAACTGCACCAAGAGAAATAAACAAAATGAGACCTTTATATTTATAAAAAATGGCTGAAAGCAGAATCCGAACATTGCCATCATATAACTGAATTCCCAGACCCTCTTCATCACCTTTGGCAAACTTATGCGGATAATACAAGTCGCCATTTGGAAAAAGTCCTCTTAATTTTCTCGCAATTTCTGCGCTATGTTTTGTAATCGCTACAATCGCATAATCATTCTTTTGATTGATTTTCGGAATTTCCTCCTCCGCTAGTTGAATCACTTTGAAACTCCTTTCCTATAGCCGTGGGTAAACTCGGCATCGTAAAGTTTCGAACGATAAGAATTCTTTTCATAAATGTTTGGATCTAGTGCCCATCCAGCCAATATCATGGCATGTTTGCGAATGCCATTTTCTTTCATTGCTTCATCAAGTTGAGCAAGTGTCGTTCGAACGATTTTTTGATCTGGCCAAGTAGCTTTTTGAATAACTGCTACAGGCGTATCATCTTGCCAGCCTGCTTCTTTCAATTCCTTCATGATTTTTTTCGTTAAAGTGGCACTGAGGAAAAGAGCGATTGTACAATGATGGCTTGCCAAATCTTTTAATTTTTCTTTTTCCGGCACAGGCGTTCGTCCTTCTGCTCGGGTTAAAATCAGGGTTTGAGTTAATTCGGGAATTGTCAGTTCTGCTTGTACTGCTGCTGCTGAAGCAAAAACTGAACTCACACCCGGAATGATTTCAACTTCAATGCCTTCTTTTTTTAGCAATGCGATTTGTTCTGCAATAGCACCATACAACGATGGATCTCCGGTATGAACACGTGCAACTTTTTTTCCACGGTCCACCCGATCTACAATGATTGATACAATTTCTTCCAAATTCATTCCGCTCGTTTTTATTATTTCTGCTTCTTTCTTTGCTTTGGCAATTAACTCTTCATTCACAAGAGAGTCTGTATAGAGAATACAATCTGATTGTTGCAAAATATGTAAACCCTTCACCGTGATTAAATCGGGATCGCCCGGACCAGCTCCAATAATCCATATTTTTTTCATTTTCGCACCACCATTAACGTTAAATAATTTAAATCCGCACCGTCCAATTCATCGATGCTCCAGATTATTTCTTCTTCAGATGTTACTTTTGTCACTACGTGTGCTTTGTTTTCCAAGCCCAAATCCCGAAGAATTTCCAGCATCAAATCTATGACCTTTGCAACTTTAATAAATACAACAGCATCATGGGTTTCAATCGCTTTTCTCATTTTATCGACATCATCATTTGCAGGTATAATCGCGACTTGTTCATCACCATCAGCCAGAGGAATGTTTAGACAGGAAGCTGCACCGTTAATAGAGGAAATGCCAGGAACTGCTTGAATTTTGACATCTGGATATTTTTCGCTCATTAACTTCATTAAATGAATAAAAGTGCTATATAATAGCGGATCCCCTTCCGTAACAAACGCCACATCTTTTCCATTGGCAATTTTCCCATAGATTTCATCAACGGCTTTATTCCATTCCCTTTTTAATACTTCTTCATCTTTCGTCATTGGAAATATTAGGCCCAACATTTCCTTTTCTTCAGGCCGTATAAAAACTTCTGCAATTTTGTATGCATAACTTTTTGAACCTCGCATTTTTTTTGGATAAGCAATGACTGGACATTCTTGAAGTGTGCGAAAAGCTTTTAAAGTAATTAATTCAGGATCTCCAGGTCCAACACCTATTCCGTATAGAGTCCCTTTATTCATTTCCATCTTCCTTTCGTTTTGCACTTACAATAAACACGGGATTTAATGGAGCTAACCGGGTCAATGATAAGATCGGTTTACTTCTTGCGATTTGTACTTGGGTAACTTCTGTATGGAATCCTAATCTGTTCAATATCTTGATTGATTCATATAAGTTTTCGATTGTTGCTAGATTTAACACGATGCGTCCATCATTTTTCAACCTTTGACAACATACAGTTAATAATTCCTCCATGTTGCCGCCTGTACCACCAATGAAAATGGCATCCGGATCGGGAAACTCATCAAGGCCTCCCGGCGCTTTTCCGTGTACTACCGTGAAATCCACCCGAAATTTTTTTTGATTACGGAGACAGTTTGCGATGTCTTCTTCATTTTTTTCAATGGCATATATCTTTCCTTCTTTTGCAATTTTCCCAGCTTCAATCGCGACAGAACCGGTGCATGTCCCGATATCCCACACAACGCTTTGTGGGTTTAAATTCAAAGCGCTAACGGATAATACACGAACTTCCTTTTTCGTTATTAATCCTTTTTCCGGCTTTCGTTGATAAAACTCTTCATCTTCAATGCCAAGCGGCCATTTTTTTGCTTCTTGAGTTTGAACTAAAATCACAACATTTAATGGAGAGAAACTGGATTTCTCCATTTCTTCCAACGTCATTTTTCTGCAACGCTCCTCTTCCCCTTGCAAGTTTTCAGCAATATAAGCTTCATACTCAGTCATACCAAACTCTAGCAAATATTTTGCTAGAGTATTTGGGGAATTATTTTCATCTGTTAATATAAACACTTTCTTTTTTCCATCGATTTTTTGAGCAAGGCCTTTTATTGGGCGTCCATGTATGCTGACAAAATAGGCATCTTGCCAACTGATTCCAAATTTTGCCGCTGCAAGTTGTATTGAACTGATATAGGGATAGATTTCAACCGGGATTTTTTTTGATAAAAGTCCGCCTATACCATAAAACAAGGGATCTCCGGAAGCTAGAATCACAATGTTCTGATTCCTTTTTTCAAGTTGTTCAACTATCCTCATTATTTTGGTTTTTAATACGATTTTTTCACCTTTAAAATTTGGGAAAAATGATAAGAGTCTTTCTCCTCCAACAAGAACTTCCGCATTTTCAATCCACTCAATTAATTGGGGATGAAGTCCATGTACACCGTTGTCTCCAATTCCAATCAATTTAATAGGCATCAATATTTTCCGCCTTTCCTAATAATTCTCCATTCATTGAATAAATCGCAGTCGAAACAATCAATCCGCCTTCCACATGTTTAATTACTTCTTTACAGCAATGTTCCGATATTTTGTCAAAAAAGGTCTTGCATCCTAGTTCTCTCATGATTTCCCCAACTTCATTCGCTGTGTTCGCTTGAAGAATTTTTACGATGCTTTCATTTGCAGCTCCACATTCTTTAGCAATGGAAGCAAGAAATTCAAAACTTACTTGAGAACCTTTTGAGTGGAGCATCATCGAACCTCGGGCAAGTTTTGAAAATTTTCCCATCATTCCAACCAAAGAAACTTTTGGAATGCCGATTTTTTTGCAATGTTTCATTGCAAAACCCACAAAATCGCCCATTTCAATAAAAGCAACTTCAGGAAGATCGGAAAACATGCTCATAGCAAATTTTTCGCTTCGTCCACCTGTTGTAAAAACAAGATGCTCACAACCGGATGCTTTGGCCACTGATATAGCTTGTACAATACTTGCCATATAAGCAGCATTAGAAAAAGGAACAACTGTTCCTCTTGTTCCCAATATTGAAATTCCTCCAATGATTCCGAGACGGCTATTTAATGTTTTTTTGGCAATTTCTTCACCATCGGGAACAGAAATGATAATATTTACCCCTTTTTCAATCTCAAAATGTTTTAATACGTTTTCAATTTCCGTTTGAATCATTTTCCGTGGAACGGGATTAATGGCTGCAAGTCCCACTTCAATCGGCAATCCGGGTTTTGTGACCCTGCCTACTCCTTTGCCGCCATCGATAAAAATTTCCCCGTCCTCTCTCCAAGAAACTGTTGCTTGAATAATAGCACCATGGGTTGCATCAGGATCGTCCCCGCCGTCTTTAATTGTTGAACACGTCACTTCAAAGTCTCCCATGTTGCAATCTTCTATTAGAAATTCAACATCTTTTCCAATTGGCAGATGTATCATTACCCTTTTTTGTACTTGTTTTGTGATTAAAGCAATTAGTGCCGCTTTTGCACAAGCTGTTGCACAAGAACCCGTTGTATAACCTTCCCGTAGTTCAGATGTACTCTTTTTCTTTTTTTTCTGCATTTCCCTTACACCTGATCAGCTAATATTGAAATAGCATTTAAAGCAGCCACGGTTACAGTGCTGCCGCCTTTACGGCCGATATTCGTAATATATGGAATCCCTTCGAGTTTCAACAGCTCCTCCTTCGACTCAGCTGCTGAAACAAAGCCAACAGGCATCCCGATGATTAAGTCAGGTTTTGCAATGCCTTCCTTAACAAGACGAATTAATTCCAACAATGCAGTCGGTGCATTGCCTATTGCATATATACCTCCTTCATGTTCACGAGCGGCTTTTCTCATTGACATAATAGCCCGAGTAACTCCCTCTTCTTTCGCTTCTTGTGACACATCTTCATCACTGATATAACAATGCAGATCTCCGCCATATTTTTGGAATCGTTTCCGGCCTGAGCCGCTGACAATCATTTGGACATCGGCAATTACATGTTTTCCTTCCCGGATTGCTTTAATGCCCGCTTCAACAGCACCATGAGAAAATACAACACTTCTTCCTAATTCAAAGTCAGCCGAAGCATGGATGATTCGGCGAACAACTTGCCATTCCATGTCTGAAAAGTGATGTTCTCCCATTTCTTCTTCGATAATGGCAAAACTATAATCATAAATCTTATCCGGATCAACCGTAATCGGTTTAAAATTCATAATGCACCCTCATTTCTTTGATTTTTTATCCAATTTACAATTTCCTCCATTTCACTAAATACATGACCAAATTCTATAATTGGTCTTTTAATGACAATCGTTTCAATCCCAAGTTCCTTTGCAGCTTCTATTTTTTCATCGACCGCACCAACTTTGCCGCTTTCTTTTGTAATCATGAGTGTCACACCGAAATGCTTAAATAAGGCAATATTCAACTCTTTTGAAAAAGGGCCTTGCATTGCCACTATATTTTTTTGGGGGAAGCCGAGCTGCTCGCATTTTTGCATATTATCGATTCGGGGAAGCATTCTGCAAATCACGCGAACATCATTCAGCGGCAATAATTTATTTGCGAAGATTTCCAGCGTTTTACTGCCTGTTGTGAGCATGACAACTCCTTTTTTCTTTGCTGCAAGTTCCGCTGCCTCTTCATAGGATGAAACAAATTTGATAAAATCCTGTTCAAGCTGCAATTTTTCCCTCTCATAGCGGATATAGGGGATATTTAATTGTTCGGCAACCCATTTTGCCGTTTTATGTGCTTCTTCGGCAAAGGGATGACTGGCATCTACAATCATTGTCACTCCAGTTTCCCTTGAAAATTCGTACATTTTTTCATAATTTAATCTACCAACTTTTACTTCTATGCCTTTATCAACAAGACTTTTGGCTGCAGATTCTGTTACTACGGTAGCCATTAGGGGGAAGCCTTCCTTTTTTAACAAAACAGCCAATTCACGTGCATCACTTGTCCCAGCAAGAAATAAAATCATGGTTTCACTTCCATTTTTTCATCAAGTTGGACGTTACGACCTTTGTAATCATGATGATGTTTATGACCATGGTGATGTTCATGTTCATGCTCGTGCTCATGGTGATGGTGGGAAATGAGCCCCTTTTCCATTAACTTTTGAACATTTTGTATATCTTTATCACCGTTCGAATGCCCGGATAATGCTTGTACCATTCGTTCAATAATGACAGATTTTAATCGGGGATGGTATCCAAAATAATGGGCAATTTCAATGTTTATTTCGGGATATTGTTCTTTGAAGCGTTCACAATAGGATTTCATCCGCTCCATTAATATGCCCGTAAATAGAAAATATGGAAGCATGATGATTTTTTTAGCACCAAGCTTTATACATCGTTCAATCCCTTCTTCAACCAATGGTTCTGTCACTCCCATAAAAGCTCCTTCCACTACTTGAACATTTAACTTTTCCCATAGCAGTCTTGTAATCTTGAAAAAATCACCATTGGCATATTCATCGCTTCCACCCCGGGCAATTAATAAAATGGCTGTATCTTCATGTTTTGCCTGGGTATCAAAACCGATTTCTTGTAAACGTTCCAGTAAAATTTGAAAAATATCTTCATGAATTCCCACAACTTCACCATAAGTGAATTTCACATGGGGATATTTTTCTTGCGCCTCTACAATTTCTGCGGGAATATGAATTTTAGAATGTCCTGCATGGAGCAAGATGATCGGCATTACATAGATTTCACTGGCACCTTTTTCGATGCAAATCTTAATTCCTTGAGAAATCGTTGGTTCAGCAAATTCTAAAAAACATGTTTCTACTAGTAGACTTGAATCAATTAATTCTCTTGTTTGCTTTACAAATTCTCTTACTTCTTCATTTCCTGCTTCAAGCTTACTTCCATGTCCTACAAATAAAATAGCTTTCGTCATGTTATCCTCCTAATCTGCACAAGGGATCGGCTGCAAATTGAGCTTTGGCTCATTATCTTGATATTTGTACCCTGCCAGCACTTTTTTCCGTTTAAAATATTTAAATAATCGTTCATTTGGATGAGCATTTTCTTTATATTCAACAATCAGTTTTTCGATTAATTCGACTAATTTTTCAGCTTCCAACCCCTCTTCAATCAATTGACCCGGATGTGCGGTGCGTCCTACCGGTTTTGCACCTAAAAACACATCAAATTTTCCTTTTCGATATACGATTCCGATATCTTCCATAACGGCGTTGTAACATGCCATCCCACATCCATTAATGCCGATTTTTAATTCTTTCGGCACAGCTTTTCCTCCAAATCTCTGTTGTAGCTTTTCAGCGTACGGTATCGAATCCGTTTTTTCACCATCACAAAAATCACAAGCCTTCACCGTAATGACATCTCCTACAGGCATCACCAGCAAACCAACATTTGATAATTGTTCTACAATTTGTTCTGGATGATTAGTTGGAATACTGATCCGCAACTGATGATCCCTTGAATAGTCCATCCTTCCCTCATGACCAACAACTTCAGCCAATAGCTTAAATTGCTCAGGGGTGAATCGTTTATTTGCCACCCCAGGACTTATGGCAAACTCAAAAACTGGTTTATAGTCTGTTTTTTCAACAACGAAATTTGGCTTTCGGTCCAGCATTGCAATTGCTTCGCATGCTAGTTGAAAAGGGGTTTTTTTTGACTCTCTTTTCTTCGATTCCAAATTTTCCAAAGACCAAGGTTCTGCTTCTTTTTTCAATCGTTCATGAGGTTTCAATGGTTGTACCTCGCGATCAAGCGTATATTTTCGTTGATACCCCCTCGGCGTAATCATTAAGTCATCATATACAAATGTGGAGGTGTTTCCAATAATCACTGTTGTGAGCATACCAATCTCGTGTTCCAGCATATTATCCAACGTCGTAATCACAATCGTTTGTCTTTCGCGATAAGCACTTTTTACAAGTCCCACCGGTGTATTCGGTGACCGATATTTTAGTAATATCCGTCTTGCTTCCACGATTTGTTTTGTTCTTCTTCCGCTTTTCGGATTGTATAGAGCAATCACAAAATCAGCTGCTGCCGCTGCTTCAAGCCTTTTTTCGATAATTGTCCATGGTGTTAAATGATCACTTAAGCTGATTGTGCATGAATCATGCATAATCGGGGCACCGAGTAGGGAACTACAAGAATTGATGGCAGAAATTCCGGGAATGACTTCCACTTCAACCCCTGACTCTTTATGCCAACCTTGTTCAACGAGTACTTCATAAATGAGACCGGCCATGCCATATACGCCGGAATCTCCACTAGAAATGACCGCTACCTGGTGCCCTTCTTCCGCAAGTTTTACCGCAGCCTGTGCACGTGAAACTTCTTCCGTCATCCCAGTACTTATAATTTTTTGTTTGACGTTTAATAAATTTTTTATTAATTCCACATAAGTTTTGTATCCAATGATATAATCACTTGCTTTTATCGCTTCCACTGCCCGATATGTAATGTGATTGGCGTCCCCTGGACCAAAACCGACAATGTATAGCTTTCCTCTCAAAGACATCACCCCATTTATATTGTTACCTTCAATAAATAATCTTTAAGAATTTCCAATAATTGTTCTTTTGAACGGTAATCAATTGTATTTAAATTCACCCCTCCATTTTTCAATATTTGCGCTATTTCGAATATTATTGATGTTTCCAGATTCGCTTTAGTAATAATATCTTTGTGTTCTTCAAACAGTTGAGAGAAATTACCTTGAAATAACACTTCACATTGATGCATCACAATTGCTTCGTCAGCCCATTCATAGGCAAAATCAATATCGTGAGTAGAAAGAATAAGTGTTCTCCCATCACGATGAAGTTCATCTAATAGTTTCCTTATTTTCTTTGTGTAATAAATATCCAAAGATGCAGTTGGTTCATCAAAAAGGATGACTTCAGGATCCATAGCAAGCACACCTGCGATGGAAACCCGCTTTTTTTGTCCACCGCTTAAAAAATGAATCGGTTTATCTAACAACTCACCTACGTCTGTCAGAACAATTGCTTTCTCAATTAACGTCTTTCGTTCCCGTTCCGGCAACTTTAAATTATATGGTCCATAACATATGTCATCTCGAACCGTCCCATTAAACAACTGGGTTTCAGGGTTTTGAAAAACGATTCCTACCCGACGTCTTAAATTGATCAACTCTTTCCTCGAATAGGTTAATGGTTGTCCATCGATGCAAATTGTGCCGGAGGTTGGTTTTAACAACCCATTTAAATGCAATAATAATGTGGACTTTCCTGCACCATTGCTGCCTAAAAGAGCAATTTTTTTTCCTCGTTCAATTCGTAGATTGATATTTTTTAAAGCCTCAGTCCCATCTTCATAACGGTAGTACACTTCGCTCAGTTCGAAAATAGTAGTACTCATTCAACCAGCTCTCCCAACGGTGAAATTAAAAGCGATAATTAATATACTGATTAACATAATGAATATCCAACTGCTTCTTGAAAATTGAATTGTTCTTGCAATAACAGCCATATAACCATTTAAACTTCTCGCATTGACTGCGTTGTTTAAATCTTTCATTTCATGGAATACCTTAACAAATAAAGCGCTAATAATAAGTCCAATCGACTTGATCGTTTTGATAGATGAACCATGTCCCAATCTTGCTTTTTGTGCAAGAAATATTGTCCTGCTTGAATCCAGAAATAAAAATATAAATCGATAGATTAATGCGATTAAATCCAACAAAACCTGCGGAACTTTCAAGCACTGTAAACCAAACAGAACATCCTGAATGGTTGTCGTTAAGACTAAGAAGTACAAGCAACTGATACTCGATAAGGAAACAGAAAATAAAGTCAAGGCCTTTTCAATACTTTCCTTCATGATTGAAATAACAACGGGACCAATGATGGATTGAAAAATTGCTCCTTCTAAAGGGCTTTCGGTAAAGCTGAGTAAAATAACCAGTATACTTGATAATAAAAAAGTGACGGGAATTAACAATAACTTCCAATATATACGAACAGGAATTTTGCCAAAAATTATGGTAATCACAACCATGATGAAAAATATGAATAAAGACGTGTATATATTTTGAAACAGGATATTAAGTATTAAAGGAATCAATGCAAATACTATTTTTTCAATCGGATGTATGTTTCTTAATGGTGAATGATAAGCGTAAAATTCCAGCATTCTCATTTCGGTATCTCAGCATTTCCGCCCCTATTCCGGCCTCTCATATATCCTATAAAATAACCGATAAACCCAGCACCGGCAGCTCCTTGCAAGACGAATAATAAACTTTCGATTTCACCACTAGGAGGTTCCCATATACTAGAAAACCAAGGTTTATAGGATTCGTTCAGCTCTGTGATCAATTCTTCCGCTTCCCCGTCTGCACCGCCGTATTCTGCATTTCCATTGAAAATCAGCGGAATGCAAATCAAAGCGATCGTAATAAATAAGATAAATGCGTTATTTTTTAACATCTATTTCGCCTCCTGAGTTTTGTTTAACACTTGAAGCAACTTTAATTCATTTACGTTATATTTCACCAAGAAATTCATCACCATGACTGAAAGCAACCCTTCTACAATCGCTAAAGGAATTTGAGTAATTGCAAAGACGCTAGCGAATTTGACAAATGAAGCAAATATACCACCTACTTCAGAGGGAAAAGCAAGTGCAAGTTGAATAGATGTAATAACGTAAGTGCCTAAATCAGCTAATGAGGCAGCCAAAAAGACTGCAAATGTAAACGTTAGACCGATCTTTTGCGCCCCCTTAAATACTCCATATGCAATAAAAGGACCGGCAACAGCCATAGAAAATGCATTGGCACCAAGCGTCGTTAACCCCCCATGCGCCAATAGCAATGATTGAAACAGCAAAACAATACTACCTAGAACACTCATTACAAAAGGTCCAAATAAAATCGTTCCTAAACCCACCCCGGTAGGATGAGAACAACTCCCTGTAACGGAAGGAATTTTTAAAGCGGATAAAACGAATGCAAATGCTCCAGATAAACCCAGCAATAATTTTGTCTCAGAATGAACCTTTATAAGATTGCTTATATTCTTTAACCCTATTATTAGAAAAGGTAATGTTACGAGCCACCAAAAGACAGCCCATTCTGCCGGCAAAAAACCTTCCATGATGTGCATAGCAAAGGCAGGCTTAGGAACCAACAACAATAATGCTAAAAAATAAATTGGCTTTTTAAACGAAATGTTCATAAAAACCCTCCTAAAAAAATATATGAATAATAAAAAAACACTGCTAAATTAGCAGTGTCCCACAATAAGGCATAACGATACGCATAATGCTAGTATGATGCCTATTCGTGTACCTATCCTCGTAGGACACTACCATCCACTCCATACGGCAGGTCTCCTGGCTTAGATTCATCGCTCCAAAATCGCCTTCCCATTTTCACAGTGGCATTTGATTTTGAGCTCCTCTTCACAGTGGCGGGACCGCACTAGATTTTCACTAGTTTCCCTATTAAGCTAATTTTCATTAGCACCGTATAGATTATTCAGTTGTTGAAATTTAGTTGAATTGTAGCATATTGTTTGAAAAATTTCTATATCTTTCTATAAATAAGACAAAATAATTACTAAATTCATATAATATTCATTACCTTTTGATATGAAATATTGTTAGAACCAATTTGAATTTTTGGAAAAATCGAAGTACAAACTGGGATTAGCTTGTGCTTCTAATGGTACGTAATTGGAAACTTTCACAATTATAGCGGAATATTTCCGTGTTTTTTCTTAGGTCTTGATTCTTCTTTATTTTCAAGCATTTCTAATCCTTGAATTAACTTAATGCGCGTTTCTCTTGGATCGATGACGTCATCCACCATTCCAAGTGAAGCAGCAACGTAAGGATTTGCGAATTTTTCTTTATATTCTTCAATTTTTTCTTGGCGTGTTTTTTCTGGATCTGGGGAATTGGCAATTTCGTTTGCAAAAATGATATTTGCCGCACCAGCAGCACCCATTACAGCGATTTCTGCATTTGGCCAAGCAAATACAAGGTCGGCACCGATGGATTTAGAGTTCAATGCCACGTATGCACCGCCGTATGCTTTACGTAAAATGACCGTAATTTTTGGTACAGTCGCTTCAGAGTAAGCGTACAAGATTTTTGCACCGTGACGGATGATACCGCCATGTTCTTGTTTAACGCCTGGGAAGAATCCTGACACGTCTTCAAATGTAATGATTGGAATATTGAATGCATCGCAAGTGCGAATGAATCTTGATGCTTTATCGGATGAGTCGATATCAAGGCCGCCCGCTAATGCTTTTGGTTGGTTACATACAAGTCCGACAGATTGTCCGGCGATGCGGGCAAATCCAACCACAATGTTTTTCGCAAATTCTGAATGCACTTCCATGAAGGAACCTTCATCCACCACTTGTTCCACCACTTTACGCACATCATATGGACGAGTTGGTTCGATTGGCACAACGTCAATTAATTCAGGACGCCAATCATCGCCTTCCGGACGTGGCAAGCGAGGTGCTTTTTCTTTATAGCTTTGCGGTAAGTAGCTTAACAATCTTCTGATTTGTTGGATTGCTTCTTCTTCGGATGGTGCACGGAAATGAGCGTTACCGCTGATGGAGTTATGCACTTTTGAACCGCCTAAATCTTCTGACGAAATTTTTTCTCCTGTTACCGCTTCAATTACTTTTGGTCCTGTAATGAACATTTGGGATGTTTTATCCACCATTAAAATAAAGTCTGTAATCGCTGGAGAATATACTGCCCCACCAGCACAAGGACCCATGATGACGGAAATTTGCGGAATCACTCCGGAATAAATGGAGTTGCGATAGAAAATATGACCATATCCGTCCAATGAAAGTACCCCTTCTTGGATGCGGGCACCACCAGAGTCGTTGATACCGATGAATGGCGCACCGTTTTTAGCAGCCAAATCCATCACTGTCGCAATTTTTTTCGCATGCATTTCACCTAGTGCTCCACCAAACACTGTGAAATCCTGAGCAAATAAGTATACAGGGCGTCCATTGACTTTACCATAACCTGTTACAACCCCGTCACCAGGTCCTTTTTGTTCGCCCAAGCCGAAATCCGTTACACGGTGCTCGATGAAAGGATTAATTTCCACGAATGTGCCTTCATCCAGCAATAATTCAATACGTTCGCGGGCAGTAAGTTTTCCTTTTTCATGCTGTTTGGCAATACGTTTGTCGCCACCGCCTAAATAAATCTCTCTTTTTCGGTCATACATTTCATCAATTTTGTCTAACATGTCCATTATTCATTAACCCCTTTTCCACTTTTTTCATATAGTTCATATAAAACTCCAAAACTGTCTTTTGGATGAATGAAACATGCTTCTGCCCCACCGGCAGCTGGAATTGGTTCTTCAGAAAGAAGACGTACTCCCTTTTCTTTTAATTCCGCCATTTTTTCGCGAATATTATCAACTTTGAAACAAATGTGCTGAATTCCTTCGCCGCGTTTTTCAATATGATTATAAATTGCTCCTTTTTCGCTTAACGGTTGCAACAATTCAATATGGACGTTACCGGCATCAATGAATGCCACACGCACATTTTGTGTTGGAACCTCTTCGATTCTTTCTAGTTTTAAACCTAACACTTCAGTATAATATTTCACTGATTCGTCTAGGTTTTTGACGGCTATACCTATATGATCGATATTTTCCATGATGACACCCCTTCTGTTATAGTACATAACCTATTGTAACGAATTTGCGAAAATTACGCTACGTACTTGAGAAATTTTTCAAATTTGATAAACTAAAAATATGAAAAAAAGGAGAGAGCGAGAAAATGAGCAATAAAAAATTTCAAAAAGTGGTCGTATATGCGATGATTGCAATTATGTTACTCTCAACATTGGCATTCGGATTGTCATTTTTCTAATAACCGGTAGCGATTACAAGTCAGTAATCGCTATTTTTTATTTCAAAAAAATTTTCCTCAACCATCTTTATACTGTATCACAACAGATCTATTTAAAAAATTTCCGTAAAATAATAAAATTATATGATTTCTGAAAATAGAGGACGCTTTTTCAAGAAAAATTACAAAATGCAGAATCCGCAATACTATTATTAAGAACATTTAGTATGCGGATTCTTTAATTGTTACATTAGACTTCGTCGCAATATTCCTCAAAATAAGCCTGCAAATTGGTAATGACAGACATTACATCATGCCCTTCAATCTCATGACGGCCGATATCCGCCACCACTTTGCCGTCTTTTAATAGAACAAAAGCCGGGGATGAAGGGATATGCTCTTCACCGAAATGCGCACGTGCCGCTGCTGTCGCTTCTTTATCTTGTCCCGCGAAAACGGTCACTAGATGATCAGGGCGTTTATCGTAATGAATTGCATTTGCTGCCGCTGGACGGGCGATGCCACCCGCGCAACCGCATACAGAGTTGATCATGACAAGGGTTGTTCCAGGACGTGCAAAGGCTTTTTCCACCTCTTCAGGCGTTCTTAATTGCTCATATCCCGCACTCTCTATTTCCGCACGGGCTGTTCTGATAATTTCCTGCATAAATAAATCGTAATCCATCATGTCATTCATTCTCCTTTCAACTATACATTTTAGCATAGAGGACTAAAGAGGTCATTGCAAATAAGAAAAGGAAGAACTGAAATGATCTTTCCATGGATTACGGTTTAATATCACCCAAAATCCGGAAATAATTGATGAATTCCTTGAGTAACCGTCAGTTTTCCTTGCAAAATTTCTTCTTCCAATTGCTTGACCAACTCTTTGTTTTCTTTCTTTCCGAAAAACGAATCGATTAAATGGTCATGAATCATGGAATAGAACCAATCGCTAGTCTGTTCCCTTCTTCTCGTATACCAATAACCGGATTCCTTCATTTGTTTTTCGAAGGATAATATCATTTCCCAAACTTCTTTTAATCCGGTTTTTTCATAGGAAGAGACGGCAAGGGCCTGGGATTCCCAACCAGGAGTGGATGGTTGCAAGAAATGCAAAATTTTCCGGTATTCCCGAACCGTATTTTTCGCTTTCTCCACATTATCGCCATCCGCTTTATGAACTACAATCCCATCCGCCAGCTCCATAATTCCCTTTTTCATGCCTTGCAGTTCATCTCCTGCACCGGTTAAAACAAGAAGCAAGAAAAAGTCTACCATCCCGCGCACATACGTTTCACTTTGCCCAACGCCAACCGTTTCAATAAGAATTACATCATAGCCCGCTGCTTCACAAAGAAGCATTGTCTCCCTTGTTTTCTTATGAACCCCGCCGAGAGTTCCTGCACTTGGCGATGGGCGGACAAAGGCATTTTCATGGCGGCTTAAGTTTTCCATCCGCGTTTTATCTCCTAAAACGCTTCCACCAGAAATGGTCGAACTTGGGTCAATGGCAAGGACTGCGACCCTTTTTCCCATGTTGCAGAGCATTGTGCCGAAAGCTTCAATAAAAGTGCTTTTTCCTGCTCCTGGAACGCCGGTGATGCCGATCCGTACACTATTGCCTGTATAGGGGAGCAGCTCTTGCAACAGTTGTTGGGCCATAATTTTATGTTCCGGATTGGAGCTTTCGATCAATGTGATCGCTTTGGAAAGAGAAGTGCGCTTTGCTTCGCGCACTTCACCCGCTAATTGTTGTATATCAATTTGCTGTTTTTGCTTTTTACGAAACTTTTTTGGGGCGACATAAGTCATCCCGTCATGTTTGCTTTCAACGCCTTTCATGACATTCAAAGCAGTCTCTTCAGCGTTCTTTTCCTCCATCATTCGGACACTTCCTCATATCCTAAGCGTCGATAAATTTCTTCAATGATCTTAATGGCAGCGACAGGAATCACTGTACCTGGTCCGAAAATCGCAGATACGCCATTTTCATACAGGAATTCATAATCTTGTGCAGGGATTACTCCGCCGACAACGACGATGATGTCTTCTCTGCCCAATTTTTTCAATTCCTCTATCAATTCCGGCACTAATGTTTTGTGACCTGCTGCCAATGAAGACACACCTACGCAATGAACGTCATTTTCCACCGCCATTTGGGCCGCTTCTTGCGGAGTCAGGAATAATGGAGAAATATCCACATCGAAACCAAGATCCGCATAACCTGTTGCAACGACTTTCGCACCGCGGTCATGTCCGTCTTGTCCCATTTTGGCAATCAGGATCCGTGGACGACGGCCTTCATTTTCCAAGAATTCTTCCGTCATTTGTTTTACTTGTTCAATCAACTCATTGTCGGAGAAGTTGGATGAATATACGCCGGAAATGGAGCGAATCACTGCTTGGTGGCGTCCGCATACTTTTTCGATGGCGTCGGAAATTTCTCCAAGGGTTGCACGGGCTCTAGCTGCATCTACTGCAACCGCAAGCAGATTTTCTTCTCCAGTGGCAGCCGCTTTTGTTAGGCGCTCAAGATGTCTTTGCACTTCTTCTTCATTTCTTTCTGCCTTAATTTTATTAATACGTTCAATTTGTTTTTGACGTACAAGGGTATTATCGATATCCAAAATATCGATTGGTTCTTCGTAGTCTAGCGTATATTTGTTCACGCCGACGATCGTTTCCACTTTTGAATCGATTTTTGCTTGGCGTTTGGCGGCAGATTCTTCCACTTTCATTTTTGGTAAGCCTGTTTCGATGGCTTTTGCCATGCCGCCAAGGTCTTCGATTTCTTTAATTAATTCCCAAGCGCGTTTTGTCAACTCATCTGTCAATTTTTCAACATAGTAAGAACCGCCCCATGGATCGATGACTTTTGTCATCAATGTTTCTTCTTGCAAGAATAATTGCGTATTGCGGGCAATGCGGGCTGAGAAGTCTGTTGGAAGCGCAATAGCTTCATCAAGGGCGTTTGTATGCAAGCTTTGCGTATGGCCCATTGCCGCAGCATTGGCTTCAATCAACGTACGTGTCACGTTGTTGAATGGATCTTGTTCTGTCAAAGACCAGCCGGAAGTTTGGGAGTGAGTTCTAAGTGCCAAACTTTTTGGATTTTTCGGATTGAATGTGCTCATCATTTGGGCCCAAATGCGGCGAGCGGCACGCATTTTCGCCACTTCCATGAAGTAGTTCATACCGATTCCCCAGAAGAAAGATAGTCTTGGTGCGAAGGAATCGATATCAATGCCAGCTTTTAAACCAGTTCGAACATATTCAAGTCCGTCTGCCAACGTGTAAGCCAACTCGATATCTGCTGTAGCCCCGGCTTCTTGGATATGATATCCGGAAATGGATATTGAGTTGAATTTTGGCATAAATTTACTAGTATACTCGAAAATATCCGCAATGATTTTCATTGACATTTCAGGAGGATATATGTACGTATTACGCACCATATACTCTTTCAAAATGTCGTTTTGGATTGTACCGGCAAGTTTTTCCGGTGTGACTCCCTGCTCTTCGGCCGCTACAATGTAGAAGGCCATAATCGGAATAACCGCCCCGTTCATTGTCATGGAAACGGACATTTGATCCAATGGAATACCGTCAAATAAAATTTTCATATCTTCAACGGAGTCGATTGCAACGCCCGCTTTCCCAACGTCCCCTTTTACGCGGGGATGATCGGAGTCGTAACCGCGGTGAGTAGGCAAGTCAAAGGCAACAGATAGACCTTTTTGCCCCATCGCCAGATTTCTGCGATAGAAAGCATTGGATTCTTCCGCTGTAGAGAATCCGGCATATTGGCGGACTGTCCAAGGACGGGCTACATACATTGTCGGATATGGTCCGCGCGTATTCGGAGCGATACCAGGGAAATCTTTCAAATGTTTCGCTTCTTTGATGTCATCATTAGAATAAAATTCTTTCACTTCAATTCCTTCGTTTGTTGTGAAGGTATGGGAAGGTTGAAGTTGTTCATTGTCCAATATTTCATGTATATTCACTGATTCAAAGTTGGCTTTCATCGTTGTACCTCCTTCAAGCTTTCAAGAAGTGCAGTGAGCTTCTCCACAATATTTTGGCCGAGATAGATAAATCCGTTTAATCCTTTAGATAGCCATTCTTGTTCCTCTTCAGGGAATTTGCCTGCAACATCCAAAATGACACTTTCTTTTTTGCCTTCCAATAAAGCAGGCACGATTTCTTTTGTTTGGTCATTTGTTGCGGCGATGACTACATAATCAGCATCCGTTTGTTGCAACCAATTTTTTGCTTCTTCAATGGATTCGATTTCTCCGGATTCCACTGGCACAACTCCGGCAGTCGCAAAGAATCCTTCCACAAAATCGGCACGAGGTTTGAAGTCTTTTAATTTTCCGAAAGTTAAGATGCCGATTTTTGGATTCGCTTTTGCGTATTGTTCACGGAGTGTTTCAAACGGCACAGCAAGTCGCTTAATGTCGGCATAAAGCGGATTTGTTTCCGTTTGCAGTTCATCCGCAGGGTTTGCATAAATGTTTGTACCAATTAATGAATGTTTTCTCGTTTCCACTTGTTGGATACGTGTTTTGTAAACTTCTTCTAATGCTGATTGAAGTTTTCCGGATTTTTCGAACTCGTCGATGCCGCCTGCTTCTTGAATTTGAAGGAATAATTCCCAAGCTTTTTCCACATATTCTCTCGTCAATGTTTCAATGAAATAAGAACCGCCTGCAGGATCCAATACATCATCCACAAAAGATTCTTCTTTTAACACCAATACAACGTTTCTGGCAATACGGATGGATTGATCCGTAGGTTTAGTCAATACATCATATGGGTAAACAGTAATTGCATCCGCACCGCCAATCAATGCGGCAAATGCCTCGTTGCCGGCACGCAATAAATTCACGTAAATATCGTATTTTGAGAAACTGCGTAGAGACGTTTCAGCAAGTACCGGAACCGGAACGGCCTCTGCGTTGTAAGCCTTTGCAAAAGCTTTCCATAAAACTTTAAAGGCTCTCAATTTTGCGATTTCTTGGAAAAAGTGCGTATCAATGGCGAAATGAACGAAAAATTTATTGGCAAAGGATTCAAAGGATTCAGACTTCTCCGCATACTTTGCAGCCTGAGCTAAACTAAGAGCCAATTCCTGCACAACATGCGCGCCTTCATAATGGTATGGAACCGTGTCAGCCGCAAATGTGCGCACATTCGGATAACCTTCAAGTTCAACTGCATCTTTTGCAATAACATAACCTTTTACTTTTTCCCGATCCGCTTCAGGAATTTTTGAGAATACATCTAAAATGCGGTCACTTTCGACAAGCAATTTAAATGGAGTTTCCACCAAGTATTTCGCAAGTTCGTTTAAATTTTCATCATTCCACTCAAGCACTCTGCTATCGATTGTAATGATGCCGTTTCCTCTTTTGACACTGTCTTTCAAACGGTCAAAAAATTGTTCTTCATTATCCCCGTAAATAGTTTGAGCCGCTTGTACAGAATCGGATGCTTTTAAAGAACGGATTGCGGAAACTTGTTTTTCCAATTCATCCCCCAATTTTTCTATTAACATTTCTTGTGTATACAACGGTTGTAAAGTGATTCCCTCGATTGTCTTCGTGAAAAGTGATTCAAATGGCTTCCCCTTTAATGACTTTATTGCTGTTTCTTTCCACTCGTCATAACTAACAGCAGGAAATTCAATTTCATTCATGTTGTTTGACATAGTTGTCGCTAAACAGCTTCCCCCTTTTTTCTTTTATTATAATTTTTATAATTCTTATAATACATTAGAAACCTTGTCCAATAAAGTACAAAAATAAAAGAAAGCCTTGATTTGCAAGGCTTCCAGGAATTATTAATAAACTGTTTTTTCAAAATAATTCGTTTTTTCGAGAATATTTTTTACTCTATTAAGAAATTTGCCACAAACGTATCCATCTAAAATTCGATGGTCGATCGATAAGCATAAATTCACCATATCCCGGATGGCTATCATATTATCGATGATGACCGGCCTTTTTACAATGGCTTCCACTTGCAAAATGGCGGCTTGCGGATAGTTGATAATGCCCATGGATTGGACAGAACCGAAAGACCCTGTATTATTGACCGTAAAAGTTCCGCCTTGGATATGTTCGCTCTTTAATGTGCCATTCCGCACGTGTTGGGATAGTTCATTGATTTCCTTGGCAATTCCTTTGATGGATTTATCGTCCGCATTTTTAATGACCGGCACATAAAGGGCATCTTCAGTTGCAACGGCAATGGAAATATTAATATCCTTCTTCTGGATAATTTTATCTCCGGCCCAAACGGAATTGAGCATCGGAAACTCTTTTAACGCTTGTGCAACGGCATTGACAAAAAAGGCGAAATAAGTAAGATTGAAACCTTCTTTTTCTTTGAATTGCTGCTTGATGGAGTCACGGTACCGGACTAAATTTGTCACGTCCACTTCCATCATCAACCAGGCGTGTGGAATTTCCTGTTTGCTTCTCACCATGTTATTGGCAATGGAGCGTCGAATGGCTGAGACAGGAATTTCCACATCACCGGCATTCTTTTCAATTTGAATTGGTTTTGATGCCGCTTCCGCTTTGGCCGGAATCGTTTTATGGGACTCTGCAGCTGCCGCTTCCGTTTCCTTTGCGACGGAAAATTGGCTTCCATCTTTCCGGGACTCGATAAACTTGAGTATATCTTTTCTCGTAATGCGGCCGTTTAATCCGGTTCCCGTCACTTGTTCCAAATCAATGTTATATTCGCCCGCCAGTTTCAATACGGCTGGAGAATAACGGTTTTTCTGCTTCGGAATGAGTTCGCCATAATCCGGCTCATTGATTTTCACTTTTGCATCGGAAATCGTCGCATTGTGAATGGCCTGGCTGATGTTTGATTGTTTTTCTTCCACAACTTCAATCGTACAGATGACGGTTCCGACAGGATATGTTTCCCCTTCGTTTCCGATCAGTTCTTTCACAATACCGGTGAATGAGGAAGGCACTTCCGCATTCACTTTATCTGTCAATACTTCCGCCAATGGGTCGTATTTTTTTACAAAATCTCCTGGCTTCACTAGCCATTTTTCAATTGTTCCTTCTGTAACACTTTCCCCCAATTGGGGCATGATGACTTTTTCTACTGACATATGGATTCCCCCCCTTTAAAAAGCGGCCAATTCCCGCATCGCCCGTTCGATTTTTTCAGGACTGATCATGAAATATCTTTCCATGGTTGGTGCATAAGGCATTGCTGGAACATCCGGCCCAGCGAGTCTCATAATAGGTGCATCCAAATCAAATAAACAATGTTCCGCAATGATGGCTGCCACTTCGCTCATGACGCTGCCTTCTTTATTGTCTTCCGTCACAAGGAGCACTTTCCCGGTTCTGGTTGCCGCTTCAATAATCGCTTCCTTATCTAAAGGATAGACAGTCCGCAAATCCAAAAGATGGACGCTGATTCCGTCATCCTGCAGTCGTTCGGCTGCCTGGAGGGCATAATTGACGCAAAGGCCATACGTTATAACGGTAATATCGTCCCCCTCCCTTTTTACATCCGCCTTCCCGATCGGAATCACGTAGTCATCGAGCGGCACTTCCCCTTTAATTAACCGGTAGGCCCGCTTATGTTCAAAGAATAAAACCGGATCTTCATCCCGGATGCTTGCTTTTAGCAATCCTTTTGCGTCATAAGGAGTCGAAGGGATGACAATTTTCAGACCGGGTGTATTGGCAAATAATGCTTCCACAGATTGGGAATGATATAATGCGCCGTGGATCCCTCCACCGTACGGGGCGCGAACGACAATCGGGCAATTCCAATCATTATTGGAACGATAACGGATTTTCGCCGCTTCCGATACAATCTGGTTTACCGCCGGAAGGATGAAATCGGCAAATTGCATTTCCGCAATCGGGCGCATTCCCACCATTGCAGCCCCAATCGCCACACCGGCGATGGCACTCTCAGAAAGGGGAGTATCCAACACCCGCCATTCACCAAATTGTTCGTACAATCCCTGGGTCGCTTTAAACACTCCGCCTTTTTTTCCGACATCTTCGCCCAAAATGAAAACTTTCTCATCTCTTTCCATTTCTTCCTTCATCGCCAAGTGTATCGCTTCAATGAAAGATAATACCGCCATCTTTATTCATCCCCTTCCCAATAAACATATTTCAACGCATGTTCCGGGGGAGCATACGGTGCTTTTTCCGCATATTCTGTGGCATCATTTACAATTTCCATCACCTTGCCGTTCATTTCCTCAAGGGTTTCTTTTGTCGCCACATTGGCATCCACTAAGTATTTCCCGAATAGCAACAATGGATCATTCGCTTTTCCTTGGGCAACTTCTTCACTGGAACGATATTTGTCATCATCATCGGAGGAATGGCTCGTCAAGCGGTAAGTCACCGCTTCAATCAGGCTCGGACCTTCTCCCCGTAACGCCCTGTCCACTGCCTCCTTCATTACTTTATAAACGGCTAAAGGATTTTTTCCATCAACCGATTCTCCATGCATTCCGTAACCGAGGGCCCTGTCAGCCACATTTCCCCCCAACTGCTTATCGATCGGCACTGAAATGGCATATTGATTGTTTTCTACCATTATAATGACAGGCAATTTATGAACGCCGGCAAAGTTGGCTCCTTCATGGAAATCTCCCTGGTTGGTCGAACCTTCTCCCAAGGTCACAAAGGAAACATAATGTTGATTTTGCAATCGACCCGCAAGCGCCACCCCGACTGCATGGGGAACTTGGGTTGCAACCGGCGAGGAACCCGTCAAAATCCGTTTCTTTTTATACCCAAAATGCCCCGGCATCTGTCTGCCGCCTGAATTCGGATCTTCCGCCTTTGCAAAGGCTGACAGCATCAATTCCCTCGGTGTCATGCCAAAGTGCAACACAACCCCCATATCCCGGTAATACGGGGCAATATAATCCCTTGTCGGATTTAATGCAAATGCCGCTCCAACCTGAGCCGCTTCGTGACCCTGGCAAGAAATGACGAAGGGAATTTTTCCTGCGCGGTTTAATAGCCACATCCGCTCATCCAATCTTCTGGCAAGCAGCATTGTTTCGTACATTTTCAACACATCGCTGTCAGATAAGCCGAGCTCTGCATGATGTAAATCTGTCATTGAAACTCTCCCCTTTCTTAGAACACAAGTTAAAAGTGAATCGCTTTCCCATCCACCGCTAAGGCCGCTTCATATAAAACTTCACTTAAGGATGGATGCGGGTGAATCGTTTCCCCCATCTCCCATGGAGTTGCGTCTAACAAGAATGCCAATGAGGCTTCCGAAATCAAATTCGTCACTTGAGGTCCAATCATGTGCACGCCAAGCAAATCATCCGTTTGGCTGTCGGCAATGATTTTCACAAACCCTTCTGTTTCCCCATGAACAACAGCCTTTCCGATCCCTTTGAACGGAAAAGTCCCTATCTTCACATCGTAATCCATTGATTTTGCCTCTTCTTCCGTCAATCCAATGCTTGCGACTTCCGGGAAGGAATAGACACAGCGTGGAATGTTTCGATAATTCACCGTTTTCTTCTTCCCATTGGCGATATGTTCCACCGCTGCAAGCGCCTCGCTCGTGGCGACATGGGCAAGCTGCGCGCCACCAATACAATCCCCTATTGCGTAAATATGCTTTTCTTTTGTCTGATAAACATCGTTGACTTTGATGAAGGAAGATTCAATTTCAATTTCCGTATTTTCAATCCCCAGATTATCAATATTTCCCATCCGGCCGATTGAAATTAACATTTTCTCTCCTTCGTATTGCTTTTCTTCGCCATTTACTTTCGCTTTCAGCTTTACGGCCTTTTCATTCCTTTCAATTGTTGAAGGGAGTACCTCCGCATTCGTCACGATCTTAATGCCTCGTTTCTCCAGCTGCTTCGTCATTTCCCTCGATATGGAAACATCTTCTTGAGGCAAAATGCGTTCCCCATATTCCAACACTGTGACGTCCACGCCAAAATCGTTCAAACAGGATGCCCATTCAATGCCGATGACGCCACCACCAACAATGAGGAAAGATTTTGGAAGATGTTCTATTTCCAGCATTTGATCGGAATTCAACACGGACTTGCCGTCAAATTCAATTCCTAGGAAAGGACGCGGCTTGGCTCCGGTTGCAAGGATGATATGTTTCGGCAATAACATTTCGTTTTCTGAGCCATCATTCATTTCTACAGAGACCGTCCCTCCTGCCATAGGAGAAAAAATGGATGGCCCCAATAGCCTCGCTGTTCCGTAATAACAATCGATTTTCCCCTTTTTCATCAACCCTTTGATTCCTTGATGCAGCTGCTCCACAACTTTTCTTTTCCGATCATGCAACTGCTGAAGATTGAAATGGATGTTTGAAATTTCCACTCCAAATTGACTTGCATTTTTCGCTTCCCGAAACATTTCCGCACTTCGTAAGAAAGTTTTTGTCGGGATACATCCTTTATGAAGGCATGTTCCTCCAAGATTTTCTTTTTCCACTACGGCCGTTTTTAAACCAAGCTGGGCCGCCCTTATCGCTGCGACATATCCCCCAGTTCCTCCACCGATAACGACTAAATCATATTCTCGAGCCAATGCCATCCCTCCAATGAAAGTAAGATTCATGAGTAATAGATTAAGATTGTCTTTTGCTTAAAATGTTTTTCTCTCTTTGCATAAATTGCTTTCTTGACTTAAATACGCTGTTGATGCGTTCTTCCGCCAGGCGGTTGGCGGCCAAATAAGTCGGGATGTTCTCCTCCTTCGACATTCTAAAAATTTTCGTCAGCGAATCATAGATCATTTCCACCCTTTTCATCGCCCGTTCCCTGTTATAACCGTATAATTCATCCGCAACATTGATGACACCACCGGCATTGATGACATAATCAGGAGCATAAACGATGCCCTTCTCATGGAGAATTTGGCCATGTCGGGATTCTTTCAGCTGATTGTTGGCTGAACCGGCAATGACTTTCGCCTTCAATTGCGGAATGGTTTCGTCGTTGATGATGGCCCCAAGAGCGCATGGGGAGAAGATATCCACCTCTTGTTTATAGATGTCTTCCGGTTCCACCGCTTCCGCACCAAATTCATCGACCGCCCGTTTCACCCGATCTTGATTGATATCTGTCACAATCAACTTTGCCCCTTCTTCATGTAAGTGCTTACATAAATGATAGGCAACATTCCCCAAGCCTTGCACAGCGATGCGCTTTCCTCTCAAACTATCATCACCGAATGCTTCCTTCGCACTGGCTTTCATTCCTAAATAGACACCGTAAGCAGTTACAGGGGAAGGATTTCCGGATGAACCATAAGTCGGTGAAATCCCAGTAACGTAGTCGGTTTCTTCATAAATGAGATCCATATCCTCCACCGTTGTTCCTACATCTTCCGCTGTAATATAGCGGCCGTTCAAACTTTGAATAAAACGGCCCAAAGCACGGAACATTTCTTCGTTTTTATCCTTTGCCGGATCCCCGATGATGACCGTTTTTCCGCCGCCAAGATTCAAGCCGCTGATCGCATTTTTATATGTCATGCCTCTTGCAAGGCGCAAAGCATCTTCAATCGCTTCTTCTTCTGATTTGTAAGGCCACATGCGTGCCCCGCCCAAAGCAGGACCCAATGTTGTATCATGTATGGCTATGATCGCTTTCAATCCTGAATTTTTATCATGGCAAAAAATCAATTGTTCATAATCGTATTTTTCCATGTACTTGAAGATTTCCATCGTTTTTCCCTCCTAATCGGAAATGAATGAATTCTCTCACTTAATTAAAAATTTTCTATTTAAAAACACTATTTTACTTTACAATACTTTTTATTTTTACATTTATCAACTAGAAACATTGAGAAAACTTGAATTCCCAATTTTCTGATTTTTCATTCTTTTCGAAAAAATATATTATTAATATAATTTATATGAAAGTATTCCCTGAAATATTGGCATTTCTTTGTCGAATCTTGACATGTTTTTTTTACAATGTACAATTGAATTAATTGCGAAGGAGGTAAATGGCATGGCCCGAATAATTGCATTTATCGTATTACTGATCCCCGCATTGATTGCCGGCGCCGGAATCAAATTTATGAGGGATACGCTGTACGGGAATTTAATTTCCCCTTTTCCGTGGCTATGGCTTCAATTTTTGACAGGTCTTATTTTCAGCATCATAGGAATCGGCTTTTTCGCCGGCTATTTATTGCATAGAGATCGAAAAAGAGGAAGAGTGGCCCCAAGGTTTCAAAAAAATGGGGATACAAAGGAAATGAAACAATGAAATATTTATTATAGAAATTATAGAAAAAAGCGTTCAATGAAAGGATCATCCTTCAATGAACGCTTTATACATTCAGTTCGCCCAATTCCAGGACAAACCGCCCTTTTGTCAAATTCGTTAACAATGATGATTTATTGCCGATTTGAATAAAAGTACCCGGGTACGCTTCTTTCCTTACAATAATTTCCCCTTTGCCCATCGACTTCAGGTTTTCCATCAGTTCCTGGATTTCATGATCAATTTGGATCATCTGCTGCTTCTTGTCTTCCAACACTTCTTTCAATTCCTTGACGGATTGTAATTGGGCCGGGTTCATTCTGTCCCTGAGCGCCGAAAGCTTTTCGACTTTTTCCGTTAACTTTAAAATTTCTTCCTGCATCGATTTTAATAATGCCGCTTTTTGTTGGATGGTTTTATAGCCTTCTTGACGGTCGAGTGACTGTATGATCAACTCGGTACGCCGTTCAACCCGGTTTCCGGATATGGCCGTCACAATTTTGTTCCGCGCAATCGCTTTTCCTCCAATAATTTTCCCTTTGCGTTCGTCCAATAAAATTGAATCCGCTTGCAAAAAAGAGTTCAACGAATAAAACCCGATGACAATTTCCTTCTTTGCAAATAAATTGGCTTCATTGACATGCTTGACGTAGATGCTGCCACCCGCTTTTACCGTCGTTTGGCCTAAGCCGAAGATGCCTCCTTTGATATAAATATCTCCCTCTCGCGATTGGATGAGTTTTGCCCCCGTCACTCCTTCCAACCCCTCAATGGAAATGTCTCCGGTGGCAATGACCGTACAACCTTTTTGGATGGTGCCGGAAATGGTGATCGAACCGTCAAAATCGATATTTCCCGTTTCCAATCCCACATCCCCATTGATCGGCAAATGATTATTAATAATCAATATGCCTTGCCTTTCTTCAACGACACCTTTGCTTAAAGCGCGAATGACGATCTTTCCGTCTTCTTCCCTTTCGTAAGCCGACTTTCGATCATATTTCAATGGCTTGTCCATTCCCGGTGGAGCAGGAACTTCTTCGCCAAAAATATTTTTCCCGTCAATGCCGGGTTTTGGTGGAATTTTTTCCCCCAACCAATCATTTTCATTGATTTCAAAAATGAAATTCATATCAAAGTAATCGGCCCGCCCATCTTCACGGATTACCGGTTTCCTCTCAGGCAGTTGCAAATAGGTCACCTTGGCATCTTCGCCTTTGATCGGCGCCGTCCCTTCAGCCACAACTGTCGGTTTCCCGATTCTTATTGTATGTATATCAACCGGCTTGATCCCGTGAACGATTTTCTTTTTTTCCAATAAGTCTTTCAGTTCCTTATAAAAAAGAACCATATCTTCCAATATTGATGAATCGTGCACTATCAGTTGGGCCGTCATTTTATCTTTCGAAACATCGATTTCCATCGGGGGAAGCCAAAGGCCAATTTCGACCGGTACAGGAGTTTCTTCTTCCAGAGCATTCTTTAAATTTACAAAATTTGTTAGTTTTAGACGATTAATGGCCCGAACAATTTTATCAAGTTCCTTCAACGGGAATCCTTTTTTAAACGTTTTTATGAACACTTTTTCATTTTCCAAAATTAGTTCGAAATAATCATTGGAAAAAATTCGCACCAATATTCACCTCTATTCCTTGATTCTAGTATAATATAAATTTCTCATTTTTTCTTTATTATCCTTTGAAAAATAAAAAGTCACCCCATAAAGAGGTGACCCGTTAAAAAGGAATGATTCTATTATATAAATATAAAAAATTTACTATAAATCCGTACATTGAAAATCTTTCTTTAGTCGGATGCAAAGACATCCAAAACCTTGATCAAAACTTTCGTTATGACGCCACAAGCTCAATGCGGATTTTGTCCGCAATCATGGCGATGAATTCGCTGTTCGTCGGTTTTGATTTCAAATGATGCACTGTGTATCCGAACATTTGTGAAATCGATTCGTAATTTCCCCGGTTCCATGCCACTTCAATTGCATGGCGGATTGCCCTCTCCACCCGGGAAGGAGTAGTGCCAAACTTCTTCGCAATTTCAGGATACAAAATTTTTGTCACAGAACCGAGCAAATCTATATCGTGATATACCATTTGAATGGCTTCCCTCAAATATGCATACCCCTTGATATGTGCAGGAACTCCAATTTCCTTGATAATGGATGTGATGGTTGTATCCAATTGACGCTGATTGACTTTACTGCTTGTTTCAGGCTGCAGTACGCTATGTCTTTTGATGGATTCCCTTTTTTGACCTGCACAATGCATAATTTTCTGAACAAGTTGATCAAATTCGAACGGTTTTAACATGAAGTAGGAAGCTCCGTATGTAACGGCCTGTTTCATCACATCTTCTTGTCCAAATGCCGTCAACATGATGACTTGTGTATCGCGGAAACGATCGTCCTTATGCATCTCCTGAAGCACGCCCAACCCATCCAAATGAGGCATGATGATATCCAGCAACAATATATCCGGTTTGCATTCTTCTAACATATTCAGACACAATTTTCCATTAGAAGCAGTAGCAACTATTTCAATATCCGAATGATTTTCGAAGTATTGTTCCATTGTTTTCACTAAATCTCGATTATCATCGGCAATTGCCACTTTAATTTTTGACATTGAACCAATTCCCCCTTAATAACCTTTTCCCAAAAACCATTTTCCATTTTATATTACAATAAATATGTCATAGTTTTCGTTTACTTGACAATATTCTTTTCGACATTTTTTTAGAAAAACCTTTCATATCAAGAAAAATAAGCATGTGGTCGTAATGTTTCTATTGGATTTGACAAATTCTGAGCCAAGTAAAATTATCGGAATACAATTTATTAATTAAAAAATCAAAAAAAGACTACACCGACTCCATCGGTATAGTCTTTTCGTATCAGTCCGGCTTCTTTTTTAACATTTCAGATAGGGTGATGGCCGCACCACGGTCCGGTTGTTCGACAAACATATGCGTTACAGCGCCGACAAATTTGCCTTTCTGTATAATCGGGCTTCCGCTCATTCCTTGTAGAATGCCGCCGGTTTTTGATAACAGTTTCTCGTCCGTTATTTTAAATTGCAAAAAGTTGTCTTCGATTTTCACGATTTCAATTGCAAATGATTCGACTTTTGAACCTTCAATGGCCGTAAGAAGTTCCGCCTTCCCCAATTGAATTTCATCATCATGCATAATTTCAATCGGTTTACGCATATTTTGTTTTATGTCAGATTCCCAATGTCCAAAAATGCCGTATATGTCATTGGAGGAAATATCCCCCAACCGGATATCATCCGTATTGATGACAGATATTTTATATCCGGGATTCCCGGGACTGGACTTTTTTATTTGCTCAATGGAGGCTAAAAAAATAGAACCATCTGTAAATTCAGGTGGTCTGTTTAAAACCCCGTCAATGATTTGATGCCCCAATGCCCCATATTCTTTCGACTCGGGATCCAAAAAGGTCAATGTGCCAATGCCGTCCGTTTCATCCTTTAAAAAGGGGAGAATATTATTGGCCTGTTCATTGGTCAACGTAATGCTTCTTTTTTGATTCGACCCTTTTTCAATGGAAAGAGTGATTTCCCCTTCTGTAAACGATTCCTTCAACTCTTCGATGGAATCAACCTGCTTTCCATTGACTTCCGTTATCATATCCCCTTTTTTCAACCATTGACCATTCGGTAACAATACATCATGAGCGACATATATAAAAGGCAGCTCCAACTGAATTCCGATCGATTCGCCCATCGGTATCAATTTTTTCGCTTCGGCTACAGCAGAAGGTGATAAAAGGGCGATGATGAGCACAAGATACGCCAGCAAATTACGCAAACGGCATTTCATAATCCACCTCCTAAAATGTTTGTAACATTACTATGTGTAGCTGCCCTTTTAATAATGTGAGGTAAATATTTGTCGCATAGGTACTTTCAAAATTTGCAAATGCAGCATTCCCGCTTTTTTCGTCATTTTCAGGTGGATATTGGATTTTTTGATGCGGATTTACGGATTTCGTTTTTCTTTTCATTGGCCAATTTTAATAATTCCCGGGCATGTTGGAGGGTCAATTCGGTAATCTCTGCACCGCTCATCATGCGGCTGATTTCTTCCACCCGTTTTTCATCTTCAATTTTTTTGACCGTTGTATAGGTCCGGTTTTTTTCCACTTGTTTCAATATTAAATAATGTTGGTCCGCCATTGCGGCGACTTGTGGCAAATGGGAAATACATAAAACTTGGGAATTCAATGAGATATTTGAAATTTTTTCAGCGATCGCTTGTGCTACCCGACCGCTCACACCAGTATCCACTTCATCAAAAATGATGGATGTAATTTGGGATTTCGACGAAAAAATGGTTTTTAATGCAAGCATGATTCTTGACAGCTCGCCGCCAGAAGCAATTTTTGGCAAAGATTTCGGCGGTTCGCCAACATTGGTGGATATATAGAATGATATATAGTCTTTCCCATTACTGTCGAAATTATTTAAACGCTCAAACTGAACGATAAATTTTGCCTTCTCCATATGTAAATCCCGAAGTTCGTTCATGATGGCTTCACTTAATGTGGCCGCACATTTTTTTCGCACTTTCGTCAATTCATCGCATAAATGTTCCAATTCCGCTTCCATTTTTCTCAACTGCTGCTCTTTTTGCTGGATGGCTTCATCCCGATTCAAAAGGGTGTTTAATTCTTCCTTAATTTTCTCATAATATGTAATAATCTCTTCCACTGTGCTTCCATATTTTCTTTTCAGCATTTGATATTGGGCAAGCCGCGATTCCACTTCATTCAAACGCTCGGGATCAAATTCGAGCTCGTCGATGATATTTTTGATTTGGTAAGAAGCGTCTTGGAGCGAATAAAAGGAAGAGGATACAGCTTCAAAGGAATCATTGAATTGCTCGTCCAGCGGAACAATATCTTCCAATGCCCCCATCGCTTCACCGATGCAATCCAGTCCTTTCATTTCGCCTGAAATCGCTTCATAAGCTTGGACGGCATGTTCGTAAATTTTATGGAAGTTTTGCAATCGCTTTCGTTCTTCGAGCAATTCTTCTTCTTCCTTGACGGACAATTTGGCCTCTTCTAATTCCTGGATTTGGAATTGATATAAATCGATGCGTTGGGCGATTTGCTGTTCATTGATATTGATTGCATCCACTTCTCTTTTTAATGACCGGTATTTATCATACATTTGCTGATATTTTTGTTTGATCGGCCGCAATTGTTTTTCTGCAAATTGATCGAGCAAATCAATATGGCGCTTCTCGTCCATCAATTCCTGGTTTTCATGTTGGCCATGAATATCCACCAAAGTGGAACCGATCTCCCGCAAAACGGATAGAGGCACAAGTTTTCCGTTCACCCGGCAGATGCTTTTTCCATTTTCATTAATATCCCGACGCAAAATGATTATCCCGTCCTCTTGATCAATGCCCGCTTCCATCAATTTATCAAATGCGGGATGCCGGTCTGCTACAAAGAAGAGTCCCGTCAATTCCGCTTTCTTTGCGCCATGGCGGACAAATTCCTGGCTTGCCCGGCCGCCGCAGAGCAAATGGACGGCATCGATGATGATCGATTTCCCCGCACCTGTTTCACCAGTCAAGACTGTCAGCCCATTTTCGAAATTTACGGATAGTTCTTCGATAATGGCGAAATTTCGTATATTCAGCTCTTTTAACAAACGGACCACCTCGAATTACAGTAAATCTAAAATTCGTTTTTTAATTATTTCCCGATAACCCGTTTCCCGCACAATGATCAAAATCGTGTCATCCCCGGATAGTGTGCCCAATACTTCAGGCCATTCCAAATGATCGATCAATACCGCGACAGCATTCCCATTTCCCGGAAGTGTTTTCAGCATTAAAAAATGGTCCACTCCATCAATGCTGACAAAAGAGTCTGTCAGCGCTCTTTGCAGTTTTTGCAGCGGGTTGAAACGTTGATCTGCAGGTAAACTGTATTTATAACGTCCGTCCGGAAGTGGAACCTTCACCAAATGAAGTTCTTTAATATCTCTTGAAACCGTTGCCTGAGTCACATTGAAACCTGCTTCCTTTAAAGCGGCCACCAGTTCATCCTGTGTTTCGATTTCATTATTCGCAATGATTTCCCGAATTTTCATATGCCTTTGACCTTTACTCATGTATAGCACCTCTTAATGAATATAAATGTATATTTATACTATCATTATAAGTTATTATTCATCAAGTAAAAATAGGGAATGACCTTTGCCATTCCCTGATTTTTCTTAATCAAGTTCTTGATGGGCCGATTCCACAACCTTCTTAAAATCGGTAAATGGAGTCGCTTCCTGTCCTTCCTGCGGTTTATGCAGATGGAATAAAAATTCAATATTTCCTTCCCCACCGGTAATCGGAGAGTAGGTCGCATTTTTTACAATAAAACCGACCTCCGTTGCCATCTTCGCCGTGTTTTCCAACACTTCCAGATGGGTTTTCGGATCGCGGACAATCCCTTTCTTGCCCACTTTTTCTTTGCCTGCCTCAAATTGCGGTTTTACAAGGGCCACCACATCCCCATTTGGAATCAGAATATTAAATAAAACCGGCAAGATGAGTGAAAGGGAAATAAAGGATACGTCAATTGTCGCAAATTCCGGCAATCCTTTTGTAAAATCCTCAGGCTTGGAATAACGGAAATTCGTTTTTTCCATCACAGTGACCCGTTCATCCTTGCGCAACTTCCAAGCCAACTGATTGGAACCGACATCCAACGCATAGCAATGTTTTGCCCCGTTTTGGAGGGCACAGTCGGTAAAGCCGCCGGTGGAAGCGCCGATGTCCAACACCAATTTCCCTTCCACGTTTAAATCGAATTCCTTTAAAGCTTTCTCCAATTTTAATCCGCCGCGGCTTACGTATTTTAACTGTTCACCTTTGACTTCCAACGGCGCATCCACCGGGATTTTTTCCCCCGGCTTATCGATCCGCACTTCTTTTGAATAAACAATGCCCGCCATAATTGCCCTTTTTGCTTTTTCCCGGGTTTCAAACAATCCCCGTTCCACGAGCAGAACATCCGCCCGTTCTTTCGGCGTTTTCGTCATACGGTTTTTTTACCTAATCGTTTTTGATTTTTCACTAATGATTCAATGCGGGCAATTGTTTCTTCTTTCGTGATGTGCAATTCTTCCAACAATAAATCTACACTGCCGTGATCGACAAAACGATCCGGAATGCCCATCCGTTCGATTTCAATATGGTTATATTTATTGTCGCTGGCGAATTCCAAAATGGCGCTTCCAAAACCGCCTTTTAATACCCCTTCTTCAATGGTCAAGATTGGCATATTTTTGCTCATGATTTCATGCAACATTTCATCGTCCAACGGCTTAATGAAACGGGCATTGACCACTTTTACATGGATATTCCGTTTCGCAAGTTCCTCTGCCGCCTCCATTGCCATTGGAATCGTCGTACCGAAAGTTAAGATCACCGCATCTTTTCCATCTCTGAGCACTTCCCATGTACCGATTGGAATCGAGTGCAGTTCTTCATCGAGCGGCACTCCAAGACCATTTCCGCGAGGGTAGCGAAGTACAATCGGACCGTCGTTATATTCAACCGCCGTTTTGACCATATGTTGTCCTTCATTTTCATCTTTCGGCATCATGATGACCAAATTCGGGATGTGGCGCAGGAAGGCAATATCAAAGACCCCTTGATGGGTATCCCCGTCCGCACCGACAAGCCCGGCACGGTCAATGCCGATGAAAACGTTCAATTTTTGTCTCGCAATATCGTGCAGAACTTGATCATAAGCCCGTTGCAAGAAAGTTGAATAAATCGCCAAAAACGGTTTCATATTTTGCGTTGCCAGTCCTGCCGCCATTGTTGCGGCATGCTGTTCCGCAATCCCTACATCGAAGAATCGTTCAGGGAAATCTTTTTGTATGCCTTCCATTTTTGAACCCACTGGCATTGCAGGTGTAATGGCAACAATCCGCTTATCCTCTTTCATTAATTTCCGGACCGTTTCGGAAACCAAGCTGGACCAGGAAGGACCTTTTGCATTGTTTTTTACAAAAGCTCCGGTTTCAATTTTATAAGGACCTGTACCATGCCAAGTACCAATCCGGTCTTCTTCCGCAGGTTTATATCCTTTTCCTTTTTTTGTCACCACATGGACGAGAACCGGACGATCTTCCACTTTTTTTGCATACTCCAACGTTTTTTCCAAAGCGTCGAAGTCGTGGCCATCAATCGGTCCTAAATATTTAAAGCCCATTTCCTCAAAGAATACGCCGGAAATCACCAAATATTTTAAGCTGTCTTTCACGCGGTCAGCAGCTTGGGCCAGTTTTCCTCCAAACACCGGCACCCGTTTCATCAATGATTCCAATTCTTCTTTCGCTTTGGAATATTCCTTCGCCGTTCTCAGGCGGCCCAAAATATTGTGCAATGCACCTACATTGGGCGCGATGGACATTTCATTGTCATTCAGAATGACGATCATTCTTCTTTTTTCATGTCCAATATGGTTCAATGCCTCAAGCGCCATCCCGCCAGTCAAAGCACCGTCGCCGATGATCGGTACAATATAATTATTTTCCTTTTTTATATCCCGTGCGATGGCCATCCCCATTGCCGCGGAGAGGGAAGTGGAGCTATGGCCCGTTTCCCATTCATCGTGGACGCTTTCCGCCCGTTTCGGGAAACCGCTCAACCCTTTATATTGACGAAGGGTATCAAATTGACCGGCACGCCCTGTCAATATTTTGTGCACATAAGCCTGGTGCCCCACATCCCATAAAAATTTATCAAAAGGACTGTTAAAAGAACGATGCAAAGCAATGGTCAATTCTACAACACCTAAATTTGGTCCAATATGTCCACCGGTTTTTGAGCATTTTTCGATTAAAAAATCCCGGATATCTTGGGCAAGTTCTTCCAATTGCTGTTTATTCAGCTTTTTTAAAAAGGATGGACCGGTAATTTTCGTTAAATCCATCTCTCACACACCTTTTCTTCAGTTTATTCACTTTGGAAGTTTCCATCATTATAGCAAGGCAAATTCACAGGCAAAAGCAAATTGAATTTCTTCTAATTATTCCGTGAAACAATATAATTTGCGAATTCTTTAAGTAGAGTCGTATCTTCTGATAGGTTGTCCAAAGCCTTCAATGCGGACTGATAATGTTCCTGCAATTTCTGTTTCGCACCTTCCAATGTTAGCAATGCCGGATATGTGCTTTTGTTGCTTTCCTCATCCTTTCCGGCCGTTTTTCCCAACTGTTCGGATGTGCCTTCCACATCAAGAATATCATCCTGAATCTGGAAGGCGAGGCCGATATGATGTGCATATTCTATTAACGCTTTTCTCGCATCCATTGTTGCATCGGACAACACCGCTCCCGATTCGATGCTGAATCTCAGAATGGCACCCGTTTTATTCCGATGGACGTGTTCAAGTTCCGATAAATTCAGTCGGCGGTTCTCCCCGTCCAAATCCAAAACTTGTCCACCCACCATGCCTTCCGCACCGCTTGCAATGCTTAATAAATTGATCAGTTCCACCTTTTTCTCGGGAGAAACATTTTCCATCCGCGCCAAAACGCCAAATGCCAGCGTATTTAATGCATCTCCTGCTAGAGTGGCCATAGCTTCGCCAAATACGACATGATTTGTCGGTTTGCCGCGTCTTAATTCATCATTATCCATGCTTGGAAGATCGTCATGGATCAGGGAATATGTATGAATCATTTCCACGGCTGCCCCGACCGTATAGACTTCCTTCTGTTTGTTCTGAAACATTTCGGAAACCGCTACGACAAACAGGGGACGTATTCTTTTTCCTCCCGCTTTTAATGAGTATAACATAGAATCTTTCAAAGCTTGCGGTGCTTCGAGCCGCTCCACTTGATAGACGATCTCGCGGTTAATATTCTCCAGATGTTCATTGATAAAATCTTTTAATCGATTGCTCATCAGATTATTCCTCTCCATTTGTTGGTTCGAAAGGCTTTTTGTCACCGTTTTCATTCACAATTGAAATCAATTGTTCCTCCGCATTTTGCAATTTTTCATGACAAAATTTCGATAACTCCATGCCCTTTTTGTATAAATCAATCGCTTCTTCCAAAGGCACATCTCCCTGTTCTAATTTTCGCACAATCTCTTCTAATTCAGTCATTGCCTCGGCAAAAGTCTGTTTAGTCATTATTTTCACCAACTTTTTTTCGAATTTCCATCACTTTGGCTTCCACGAACCCGTCATGGAATTGAATTGAAACATGATCTTCCATCTTTACTTGAGAGATCGATTTAACGACCCTTCCGTCTTTGTATGTTACGCTAAACCCTCTCTCCATAATTGTCAATGGATTTAAAGCCTGAAGGGTTCTAACCGTAAATAAGAAATTGTCCTTTTTCCGGTTCAATACTTGAAAAACCGTCCGGGTCAGTATATTGGAAAGCTGTTCCACCTGCTTTTTATAATAGACGATGGAATTTTGCGGTGAATGGACTTTTAGCGCGCCTTCCATCTGGGATAATTCATTTTTCTTTTTCATCAAATACATTTGGCTGGCCCTTTGCAAATTCAGATCCGCCTGAATCAGCCGTTCCGTAAATGGCCGATATAATCTCTCCGGATGGGATAAAGGATAGGATTGTTGCAACTTCGTCAGCCGGTTCCGCTCATAAACGACTCTGCTTCTGACAATTTGATGCATTTGGGATTGATAGCTCAAAATCCTTTGATACAGCTCTTGAATGTTCGGAACAGCCAGCTCCGCAGCGGCTGTTGGTGTCGGGGCACGAAGATCCGCCACATAATCCGCAATCGTCGTATCCGTTTCATGGCCGACCGCACTGATGATCGGAATCCGGCTTTCAAAAATGGCCCTGGCGACAATCTCCTCATTAAAGGCCCATAAATCTTCGATGGAGCCTCCACCACGGCCGACAATCAAAATATCCGCAAATCCATGGCTGTTCGCCAGCTGAATATTCTTCGCAATGGATTCCGCCGCACCAATCCCCTGAACGAGGGTTGGATAAATGATGATTTCCGCCAGGGGATATCTTCTTTTGATCGTTGTACAAATATCGCGTATCGCTGCTCCCGATGTGGCTGTACAAACTCCGATGGTCTTTGGGAATTTCGGAATCGGCTGTTTGAATTTCGGGTCAAACAACCCTTCTTTATATAGTTTTTCTTTTAATTGGTTAAAGGCGATGAAAAGGCTTCCAATACCATCCGGTTCCATCGATTGCACGTACAATTGATAGGAACCCAGGGCTTCGTAAACATTGACATCTCCGCGTATAAACACTTGCATGCCATCTTCCGGTTTAAACTTTAATAGACTTGCCTGGGAACGAAACATGAGCGCGTTGATCCGTGCGGCATCATCTTTCAGCGTAAAATAAATATGTCCGGATGGATGTATTTTGACATTCGATAATTCGCCTTTCACATAAACATCCCGCAAATGCGGATCTGCATCGAATTTTCTTTTGATATATTTCGTTAAAGCTTTCACCGTCAAATAGGAAGATGGCATCAAGAATCTCTCCTCTGTCCAGCTGTTATAGTACAAACAATGCAACCATTAGAAAAGCTGTTTTCCTAGAAAAACAGCTTCACATTTATTGTACCTGTTTCGTCGTTATTTGTCGCCTAATGTTTTTTCAGCTGATTTTACAGTATTATACAATAACATTGTAATGGTCATTGGCCCTACTCCGCCAGGTACAGGCGTGATATAGGAACAAATCGGTTCCACCGCTTCAAAATCCACATCTCCAACCAATTTGTTGTTTTCATCGCGGTTGATTCCCACGTCGATCACCACTGCCCCTGGTTTCACATGGTCTTTCGTAATAAATTTTGGACGGCCGACAGCGGCAACCAAAATGTCCGCTTGTTTTGTTATAGAAGGCAAGTCTTTCGTTTTTGAATGGGTATAAGTAACCGTTGCATCTTTTTGCAAAAGCAATTGTCCCATCGGTTTGCCGACGATGTGGCTGCGTCCGACAACCACCGCATGTTTTCCGGCAATATCAATTCCTGAATATTCTAACAGCTTCATTACCCCAAAAGGCGTGCATGGCAAGAAAGTGTCTTGTCCCAACATCATTTTCCCAACACTGATCGGTGAAAAACCGTCCACATCCTTTTCCGGTGAAATTGCGGCGATGACATTGTCTTCATTGATATGTTTTGGCAATGGCAATTGCACTAAAATCCCGTGGATATCTTGACGTTCATTTAATGCATGGATTTTTTCCAACAATTCATCTTCCGTTGTACTTTCAGGCAATTTAATGACTTCAGAATAAATGCCGATCGCTTCACAAGAACGGTGTTTGTTGCGGACATAAGTTTGGGATGCAGGGTCTTCGCCGACCAAAATCACTGCCAATCCTGGTGTTACTCCCTTCTCTTTCAACTGAGACACCTGTTCTGCAATCTCTTTACGTATTTTTTCTCCGATTTCTTTCCCGTTGATTAGTTGAGCCATTCTATTTTCCTCCCCAAAATCGATATATGCTTTCGTCATTTCAGCAAGAAAATTTTTATGTTTATCTCATGATTGTTCTACAAATTTAGAGAGCACACCATTGACAAATTTGCTTGATTTTTCTTCCCCAAAGGTTTTCGCAAGTTCAATGGCTTCATCCAGCACAACCGCTGGAGGTGTTTCATCCATATATAACAATTCAAATAATGCCATCCGTAAAACGGTCCGTTCGATTTTTGGCAAACGATATAACGACCAATTCTCCAATTTTTCCTTCAGCTTTTCATCAAGTTCTCGCAGATTTTCATGAACCCCAAAAACCAGCTTTTTGAAAAAAGGATCCAATTCCTGATTTTCTTCAAAAACATGGCTGATGGCTTCTTCCAATGTCAAATCCGTATTATCCAATTGAAATAAAACTTGCAACGCTTTCTCACGAATTTCGTGCCGCTTCATAAAATAACTCCTTTATTTCTAACATTCGTACATATTATAACTATTGTTTGCAAAAAATACATTAGCAAATCGTAATTTCTTATAAATACAACATTTTCTATTATAACATTACTTCAAAAAAAGGGCTCAACAGGTTTTGAAATTTTATTATTTGGAAGTTTAAAGCTCCATCCGTCTCTAACGACAAATGGAGCTTCATCAACATTACATATTGACTTTGTTTTCATTTTCTATATTTTTCGCCGTCTCTTTTGCCTGTTTAAAATCCCTTCTGTAAAGCACTTCCTGGGTTTTCGTCAGCCCGTTGTTTTTCTCGGTGAGTCTTTCATGGATCGGTTTTTTCATCGTCTCTCTCTCCTCTCAAATGTTTTCTTTCATAGTTTGAGCTTTATTCGGAGAGATATTATTTAAAACTTCTTGCTGCATTTACAGCTTTTTTCCATCCATCATACAACGCTTCCCGTTTTTCATCGCTCATATTGGGTTCAAATCTCTGTTCCAAATTCCAGTGATTGGAAATCCCTTCTTTGTTTTTCCAGAAACCGACAGCCAAACCGGCAAGATAAGCCGCGCCCAAAGCGGTTGTTTCATTCACGGACGGGCGTTCAACAGGCACATTTAAGATGTCGGACTGGAACTGCATGAGCAGGTTGTTTTTCACCGCTCCGCCATCCACCCGCAATGATTTTAACTGGATTTCCGAATCCGTTTCCATGGCACTGCAGACATCTTTCGTTTGATAGGCCAACGATTCAAGAGTGGCGCGAATAAAATGTTCCTTCGTCGTGCCCCGCGTCAAGCCAAAAATCGCCCCCCTCACTTCACTATCCCAATAAGGGGTTCCCAATCCGACAAATGCCGGGACAACATATACCCCTTCCGTGGAATCGACCTTTTCCGCATACCGTTCGCTTTCACTGGAATGCTGGAACATGCGGAGTCCATCCCTGAGCCACTGGATCGCCGAACCTGCAACGAAAACGCTGCCTTCCAATGCGTATTCCACTTTTCCATCGATGCCCCAAGCAATGGTTGTCAAAAGGCCATGCTTTGATTTGACCGCTTTTTCGCCGGTATTCATCAACATAAAGCAGCCTGTTCCATATGTATTTTTCACCATTCCCGGCATGAAACATGCTTGGCCAAAAAGTGCTGCCTGTTGGTCACCGGCAATGCCTGATATCGGCACCTCCACACCAAAGAAATTCTTTTTCGAAACATATCCATAGATTTCCGAAGACGGGCGGACCTCCGGAAGCATGGAGAGAGGAACATCCAATATGTCAAGCAATTGTTCATCCCATTTTAATTCGTAAATATTATACATCAATGTCCTGGAGGCATTGGAATAGTCCGTTACATGTACAAGGCCTTCCGTCAATTTCCAGATTACCCAAGTATCAATAGTTCCGAACAGCAATTCACCTTTTTCCGCCTTATCCCTTGCCCCATCCACATGATCCAATATCCATTTCACTTTCGTTCCTGAAAAATATGGATCAATCAATAATCCGGTTTTATCGCGGAACAACTCTCCATATCCTTTTTCATTCAACTCGTCGCAAATATCCGCCGTTTGTCTGGATTGCCAGACGATGGCGTTATAGATCGGATTTCCGCTTTTTTTATCCCAAACGACCGTCGTTTCCCGTTGATTGGTAATCCCGATGGATGCAATTTGCTCAGGCTGGATGTTTTTTTCCGTCAATACTTGTGCAATGACCGATAAAATGGAACTCCAGATTTCATTCGCATCATGTTCCACCCATCCAGGATTCGGAAAATATTGGTTAAATTCTTTTTGGGCAATATGGACAACTTCCCCATTTTGATTGAATAAAATGGCTCTTGTGCTGGTCGTTCCCTGGTCAAGAGCCAGTATATATTTCTCCATACAAGTCTACTCCTTCCGCATTTCCCTCTTTCATTTACTAATTTATTCTCGATGAACTTCCATAATCCTTTCAACAGCGGAAATTTTACTTCCATTGGCGGAAATCATTCAAAAAAGACAATAAAAAAACATCAAAGGATTCCAAAACCGGTCATCCTTGATGTTGTTTGATATTGATTCTATAAGGAAGATTCCTCATCGGCATTGCTTTCGAATTGAATGGCAGTGATGTGCACATTGACTTCGCTTGTTTCAATGGATGTCATATTATAAATTGCTTGGCGAATGGCTGTTTGAATATCTTTTGCCACTTTTGGAATCGAAAAGCCGAATTTCACCGAGCAATAGACGTCGATAATGATTTCACCTTCATCCGTAATCGTTGCTTTCACACCTTTGGAATGCACTTTTTTTCCAAAGCGTTCAGCGACTCCGGAAGCGAAATTTCCGCGGGTTGATGCAACGCCTTCCACTTCATTTGTCGCAATACCTGCAATTACTTCGATCACTTCAGGGGCAACCTCAATCGTTCCAAGTTCCTCTTTTCCGGAAGGAGCTGGTTGTACAAACGCTTTTGCAGTCTTCTCAGCCATCTTCTTCATCCTCTCTTTTCATTTCAAAACTGTCCATGCAAGTTTCACAAACCGATGTATTTATTATTATACAAAATTTTTTTATTCTCCTGTACTTAAACAAAGAAATTCCGAAAGATTCTATGAATGTTCTTTGAAAATTTGGGCGAGCAGCTCATAAGATTTTCTTCTTTTTCCCTGGTCGTATATCGAACTGTTCACCATGATTTCGTCAACGGGTTTGTTCCGCTGGGATAAAAATTCCCCTATTTGACGAAATACGGTTTCTTTGGATCCGGCAAAGGTATATTTCAATGTTTGCATTACATGTTTTTTCTCATCCTCGCTCCATAAGCTTTCCATATCCGTTGGAGGCGGCGTTTTCCCTCTTTTCCCCCGGATCATGCCTAAGAATTGTTGATATAGGGTGCTTGCCAAAAATTCCCCTTCTTCATCAGATTCTCCTACAAATGCGTTGATGCTGACCATGGTATATGGAGATTCCAAATGTTCGGAAGGTGTAAAGTGGCGATGATATGTATCGATGGCATCGTCCAATAGATCCGGGGCAAAGTGGCTGGCAAAGGCGAAAGGAAGACCTAAAATTCCTGCAAGTCTTGCACTGTACAAACTTGATCCCAATAGCCAAACGGGAATTTGTATTCCTTTGCCCGGAACGGCGATGACTGCACGATGTTCATCGTCGAAATAGCTCATGAGCTCATCGACCAACTGATCAAATTGGTAGGCACCCGCTTCATCCCTTCTTAATGCTCTTGCGGTCAACATGTCCGTTCCGGGTGCCCGGCCCAACCCCAAATCAATTCTTCCGGGAAACATGGATTCCAATGTTCCGAATTGTTCTGCAATGACTAACGGCGCATGGTTGGGTAACATGATCCCCCCGGCACCGACGCGTATTTTATTCGTTGCGCTTGCCAAATAACAGATCAGTACGGCCGTTGCAGAACTGGCAATCCCTTCCATATTATGATGCTCCGCAACCCAATAACGATGATATCCGCTTTTTTCCGCAACCTGAATCAAATCGCGACTATGGCGAAATGCATCGGCCGGCGTTTCCCCTTCCAATACGGGGGCCAAATCAAGGACAGATAGTTTTGGCAGCATGTTTCCACTCCTTTCTCACTAAACTAAGTATAGTACGAAAAAAAGGGAAAAACCTAATAGAAAATCTTGAACAAGGAATCGAAAATCATGCATGATGGCGAGGGAATCCAAATCATTTACGCGGGCGGAACCGGAATACTCGGGATTGTGGGGATAATAAACGAAGAATTTTGTCGAAATAATATTTCAAATAATAAAAAGAGCCTTCGCGATGGAAGGCTCCACTAATCAATTAATTTTTCACAGTTTCTTTTTTAGCATTCAATACATCGTTCTCTTCAAGGAATTTTGTATTGAATTTTCCTGATTTGAATACTTCGTTATCCATAAGTGCTAAATGGAAAGGAATTGTTGTGTTGATACCAGGACCTTCTACAACAAATTCGCTTAATGCGCGTTTCATGCGGGCAATCGCTTCTTCACGTGTATCCGCATGCACGATCAATTTTGCCACCATTGAATCATAATATGGCGGAATTGTATATCCAGGATAAACCGCAGAGTCAATGCGAACTCCAGGGCCGCCAGGAGTGATATAAGTTTCAACCGTCCCTGCAGATGGCATGAAGTTTTTATAAGCATTTTCCGCGTTGATGCGGCATTCAATTGCCCATCCTTTTAATTGAATATCCTCTTGTTTTAATGCCAATTTTTCGCCGGAAGCGATTTTTAATTGTTGTTGTACTAAATCGACGCCAGTAACCCATTCAGTAACCGGGTGTTCTACTTGGATACGCGTATTCATTTCCATGAAGTAGAACTTGTCCTCTTTATAATCGTAAATAAATTCGATTGTTCCGGCACCTTCATAGTTGCAGGCAATTGCCGCTTTTACAGCCGCTTCACCCATCTCAGCGCGTCTTTCCGCAGATAGGGCAGGTGATGGCGCTTCCTCAACCAATTTTTGCATGCGGCGTTGTACCGTACAGTCACGTTCACCAAGATGGATCACGTTTCCATAGGCATCCGCCAACACTTGGATTTCGCAGTGACGGAAGAACTCGATGTATTTTTCCAAATATACACCAGGGTTTCCGAAAGCTGCTTGCGCTTCTTTTTGAGTGATTTCAATACCTTTTACAAGCTCTTCTTCCGTACGGGCAACGCGGATACCTTTACCGCCACCGCCGGCAGTCGCTTTAATGATGACTGGATAGCCGATTTCAGCTGCCCATTTTTTACCTGTTTCAATATCAGGCACAATGCCTGTACCAGGAACGAGCGGCACTCCGGCTTTTTGCATTTCCGCACGGGCAACGTCTTTAATACCCATGATGCGGATGGATTTGGATGAAGGTCCGATGAATTTAATTCCCGCATTTTCACAGGCTTCCGCAAAGTCAGCGTTTTCAGCAAGGAATCCATAACCTGGGTGAATTCCATCGGCACCTGTTTTTTCAGCAACACTTAAAATGGCCGGGAAACTTAAATAAGAATCTTTTGATAGTTTTGGACCGATGCAATATGCTTCATCCGCAAGTTTTACGTGTAAAGCGTCACGATCGGCTTCGGAATAAACAGCTACTGTTTGAATCCCTAATTCTTTACAAGCGCGAATAACCCGAACCGCGATCTCACCACGGTTAGCGATTAATACTTTTTTTAACATTTGGGCACCCCTTACTCAGCAGGTTTCACTAGGAATAGTGGTTGACCGAATTCAACAAGTTGTTCGTTTTCCGCTAAAATTTCAACGATTTCACCTTTGATTTCGGCTTCGATTTCGTTGAATAGTTTCATGGCTTCAACGATACATACCACTGTATCCGGCTCTACTTTGTCACCTACTTGAACATATGGAGGTGAATCCGGAGATGGAGCGCGGTAGAATGTACCTACCATTGGAGATGTGATTTTAACAAGAGTTGGATCATCTAAATTGCTTGATTTTGCTGCTGGAGCAGAAGCTTTTTCTTCTTCTTTTTTAGGTTCCACTTTTGCTTCAGCTTTTGGTTCTTCTTTTGGTTGTGGTGCTGCTTGAGCTTGAGCTTGTTGTACAACAGCCGGCGCTTGTGGAGCGATGACTTCTGTCACAACACCTTTATTTTTCTTTAATTTCAATTTTGCACCATCTACTTCATAAGTGAATTCGTCAAGAGATGATGAGTCAACTAGTTTAATAATCTCACGAAGTTCTTGTACCTTAAACAAGATAGACACCCCTTCTTTTTTTTTCAGTACAATAAACATTTTATATCCTTTCGACAAAATTTGAAACAATATTTTTAATTTTTCTATAAAATGCGCAAAAAACAGTGCTTTCGTTACGTAAACGAAGCACTGTGCGCCTTCTGTTATACAACATTAATTCTATTAACATTATTTTCTTTTAATAATAATTGGATTGGACACTTACGGAAACATTGTCAATATCATCCACTTTTTGTCGAACGAGATAAATAATTTCATCTGCTTGCGCTTTTGAGATTTCATCGGATAATACCGTCACTTGCACTTTATCGTCTTTTACATGCACCAATGCATCGGAATAGCCGAGGGATTCAATCAACATTTCAAGCATCGCTTCCGCGGATTCTTTTTTGATCAGTTCGTTCATTTCGTTAAAGGCTTCATTTTTCTCCTCCGCACTTAAATCATCAGAGGCGATTTTTTGTGTCAACTGCTCTCTTAATTGGCTCCGTTCATTGGCGATTTCCATTCTTAAATCTTCAAACAAATGACTTTCTGATACTGTAGGCGTTGTTAATTCTTCATCTACACTTGTTAATGTCGTTTCTTCAAGGGTGTCGTCAGTGAAGATTGTCAATAAATCCACATTACGATTTGGTTCAAATACGTAGTACACTGAAATCACAGCAGCTAAACTTAATAATGTCAATAGCCATACAGTTCTTCTTTTTACCTTCATTTTTCATCTCCTTTACTTTCCATCGGTACAATCATAATTCTGTGGGCAGGCATTTGCATGACTTTACTGATCGTTTCAAGAAGCTGCCTTTGGACCTTTGGATCCTTTGCTCCTTCCGAAACAATGAGCAATCCTGATACAGTTTTGGTATTGTTACTTGAACGGAAATAGTTGCTTAATGTCTCCTCCGAATTTGAAGGGTTTTCATCGTAATGAAAATACACTTTTACTTTTCCAACGCCTTCTATCTCACTTAAAGCTTGTTCAAGTCTACCTTCTGCGGTTACAGTATCATATCGCTCGCTGGATGCATCACTCGTTACAGAAATGTACGCAATGAACGCCAGAACTGCAATGGGAATCAGTATGATGTTTAACTTTGTCCATTTCTTTTCCACCTCACGTTCTTAGCGCCCCCTTTCCCTAACGTCTCAAAACATTGTATGAACGAAGTACAAGCTCTATGCTTTACAGCTTCAGAAATTCCAACAAAGTTGTGATGACTATTAAGAAGGTTGCCAGTTTGACATAAACCATAAACTCACTTTCTTCAGCGAGTAACAGCAAACATTTTCCGATTAATATAATGGAGATTATTTTGATCAAAAGTTTTTACCCACTCCTAGCTGCAAGATGATCATTAAGATGAGCCACATGAAGACGAAAGCAATCCCCAACAGAATCGCTGTCGCGCACAAGACAAGCAGCGACTTTCCAATGTCATCGAGAAACCCGCTGATGGTGCCTCCTGAAAACGGCTCAACAATGGCAGCCAAAATTTTAAAAGTCATCGCGTGAATCAAAAGCTTCCCGGCAGGATAGAAAGCGGCGATCCAAAAGGCCGTCATGGCACTGAATCCAGCGAAAGTTGTAGCAGCAGATTGATATTTTTGGAATATCGAAAAACCTTCCACAATCAATGACCCGACAATTGGAATCGTCTGTTCTATGACTTTTTTCACAGGACTCGCAATCGCTTTATCCACTGTAAAAAAGGCAACTCCTGCAAAGGATAAAAAGGCGACCATCAACAATAACGATGCGGTGATCAATGTCATGACCGTGCCCCGGATTAAATCGGAAGCTTTGGAGAAAGACATTTCCCCGATAAATCTCGTACAAAAATCAAGCAGCATGGCGATGACGATTCCTGGAATCAACACTTTTTGACATAACACAATCAAAAAATCAAAAATCGCAACGACAATGGGACTCCAGGCGATGAAGGAAAAGACCGCATTCAACACAACGATGATGGACATAAGAATTGGAGTGATTGACAAAAAGAAGTCACTCGCAATATTCACAATATCTCCCATTAAACTGAACGCTTCCATCACAGTTTGTCCAAGTGTCAACACGAGGACGACAATGAATAATGTATCTCCCCATTTTTTAAATTGCGGTACAAAAGCTTCTAAAATCAGAAATAAGATGGTATAAGTGATGACAAGTATGATGGATTTACCTGCAATTTTTAATGGATCGATAAAAATATTTAATAGTTCATCCATGTGAAAGCCCCTTATTGAAGCTTATCTAATATTGAGGAAAAGCTTGACAACACTTTGGCAAATTCACTGACCCAATATGTGAGCAGTACGATCCGGACCGAAAACATCACAAATTCCCCCATCGTCTCATGCTCTTGTTCATCAAAGAGCATTTTAAAAAAGATCCCTAATTGATAAAACAAGGCGGAATAGACGAGTTGAGGAACGTAGGGCACTGAATTCACATATGACAGGATTTGTCCAATTAATGGAAGTACAGATTTGGATATTAGAAAATGCAAGATGATAAAAAAGAAAATGATGGCAACGAGCGAATGAAGTTTCGGAACCGTTTCTTTGATCAGTAGCAAAATCAGTAGCAGAATTACGGCATATATGAGAATCGTCATATGTCAATTTGTCAACCACTGGAAGAATAACATGATTTCGCCAAAGAAAAGCCGTAAGAATCTGATCAGTTCTGCAGCCATATATAAATATGCGATGAAAAATATATAGAATGTAAATTCCTTCTTCCCTACCTGGTCAAAAAAAACATGCAACAGTGCGATGATGAGTCCTACTCCTGCCACCCTTAATACATCCTGTAATTCCATTTGACTCCTCCTTGTGAAAGCAATATATGAGCTTGTTCAATCAAATAGACCAATGAACATAAAAAAATGGACGTGCATTTAACACGTCCAAAAATCGTTCACCCATTTATAAAAAAAGGACGCAAACAACGCGTCCATTCAGAAGATTGAATTCCAATTAGTTGGCACGGGATACATAAGAGCCATCAGAAGTGTTGATCACTAAAATATCGCCTTCGTCCACGAAGAATGGCACTTGCACCACAAGACCCGTTTCAAGAGTCGCAGGTTTAGAACCGCCTGAAGCAGTGTCGCCTTTGATGCCCGGTTCTGTTTCAACCACTTTTAATTCAACTGTATTTGGAAGTTCAACCCCAAGGACTTCACCTTGATAAGTCATAATGAACACTTCCATGTTTTCTTTCAAGAATTTTAATTCATAATCGATTTGTTTTGCATTTAATTCAATTTGCTCATAGGACTCCATATCCATGAATACATGGGCATCCCCATTGGCATATAGATATTGCATTTTGCGGTTTTCAATCATCGCTTTTTCCACTTTTTCACCAGCGCGGAATGTTTTTTCCACTACGTTACCATTACGTAAGTTGCGCAATTTGGAGCGAACAAAAGCGGCACCTTTACCAGGTTTTACGTGTTGGAAGTCAAGTACACGGTATAATTCTCCATCTACAATGATTGTTAATCCTGTACGAAAATCGTTCACTGAAATCATGAATATTCCTCCATCATTATAAAATAATTAGTTCTTTGTCCGAATGAGTCAATCTTTCATTACCAGTCCCGGTGATGACAATGTCGTCTTCTATGCGCACTCCACCGATGCCAGGCAAATATACCCCCGGTTCAACGGTCACAACCATGTTCGGCTCCAATACTTGTTCCGAACGGAAAGACAAAGCTGGACCTTCATGGACCTCCAAACCGATTCCATGACCAGTGGAATGGCCGAAAGCTTCGCCATATCCTTTCTCTGTCAAGAAATCCCTCGCAATTTTGTCCGCTTCAATTCCGGTCATGCCCGGCCCAATTTTTTCCAGCGCCAGCAACTGTGCTTCCAATACAACATTATACATTTCTACTAATTTCGCACTTGGTTGACCAACGGCAATGGTCCGGGTGATGTCTGAAACATATCCATTATATACGGCACCGAAATCCAGCGTGACAAAATCACCTTTCTCAATGACTTTGTCCGTCGCTACTCCATGAGGCAAAGCGCTTCGAAGACCACTCGCCACGATGGTATCGAAAGAGGAAGATGTTGCACCCTGTTTGCGCATGAAAAATTCCAACTCATTCGATACTTCCAGCTCGGTTACGCCAGGTTTAATGAATGTTAAAATGTGTGAAAATGCGGCATCGGCAATTTCACATGCAACCTTTATAATCTTAATCTCTTCATCGGTCTTAATCAAGCGGATTTTTTCAATTAAACCGGATAATGGAACAAGTTCCAAATTCAGCTGTTTTTGATATGCTTCATATTCTCCGTAAGTGACGTGATCTTTTTCAAAAGCTAATGTTTTGATTTTCCACTCATCCACAATTTTCGCTACTTCCTTTAGTATGGAAGCTTCCTGTTGAATAATGCGGAAATTTTTCACTTGTTTTTTTGCCTGTTCCGTATAGCGGAAATCCGTAATGAACACCGCATCATTTTTAGATACGATGGCTGCTCCGCTCGTTCCGGTAAACCCCGTCATATAACGCCGGTTGTACGGATTGGTGATAAGCAATGCATCCACTTGATGGTTTTCCAGTTCTTTTCTCAATTTTTCGAGCCTGTTCATAACATTATCCTTCCTTATCCTTGTAGAAACTTGCGCAATGCGAGTTCATATCCGAATGTTCCAAGTCCACAGATTTGGCCGACACATTCGGCCGCAAGCAGGGATTTGTGACGAAATTCTTCCCTTTTATGTATATTGGAAATATGAACTTCAATGACCGGAACCTTCACGCTTGCAATGGCATCCCGCAATGCGATGCTCGTATGGGAGTAAGCGCCCGGGTTAAACACGATTCCTTCGATGCCTGTATCTTCCGCTTCATGAATCCAATCAATCAGATCCCCTTCATGATTGGACTGTTTGAACTCGATCTCCGCATCAAATTCTTTTGCCAATTTCACACAACGCTCTTTTACATCATCCAATGTTTCAGTTCCGTATATTTCAGGCTCCCTTTTGCCCAAACGGTTCAGATTTGGTCCGTTTAACACTAATAGTTTCATGTACACTTCCCCTTTTTTAGAGAAAAATCCCACTTTTATTTTATCATAGACTCCTTGTACGGCAACCTATTTCGTTCCAATTGGGCTTGATGGTGGAAAGAAGCTGTTTCAAATAAAAACCTTGCTGTCATTACGACCATTACAATGAAAGGAATGGACAATTTTTTAAACGAATATAATTCAGCCGGCAAATCGTATATGATCCATTCCACAATGATGGCAAAAAGGCTGCCAATGACAAGGGAAGTGATAAACGGTGGCACATTATGAACATATTGCATAATCAAATACAGGATGAAATTGACGACGAAAATAACCACCGCCAGAAAAAGCCAGCTGATGAACGGGTGGCTTTCTTCAAAAAGTTGATACTTTTTCGAAAAACCGATCGGGTTCCATTCAATGAATTTGAATAAGGATAACATCTTTAAACTCAATGTCAGAAAGATCGATCCGAATAAACTTGTAATGAATGCTAAAAACAGCACGTTATCCACTCCTTTTTTATACATTTTTGCCAATATGAAATTAACATATGCGTAACCGTAGTACATTTGCTGAAAATTTAGTACAATAAAAAAGTTAGTAGAAGAAATATTGTTAGAGAGTGGTGTCAGCATTGAGCAATCAAACACCTGTTTATGGAGGACAAGCACTCTTGGAGGGTGTCATGTTCGGGGGAAAAGAACATACCGTTTCCGCCATTCGCCGGAACGATCAATCCATTGAATATTATTATGCGAAAAAAGTGTCAAAACCTTGGATGCAAAAATTGAAAAAAATCCCGTTAATTCGGGGGAATATCGCCATCATTGAATCGGCAGGAATCGGTTCGAAACATTTGCAATTCTCCAGTGACCGTTATGATGTGGAACCGGGGGAAGAGCAGGAAGGCCAGGAATTTTCAAAACTGGAAATGATTTTTGGCGTAGCCATTGTCGGAGTTCTCTCATTTTTATTCGGCAAATTTGTTTTTACATTAGTTCCAGTATTTCTGGCTGAATTGTTTTCGCCATGGATTTCGGGAAAATATCCGCAAATCTTTTTGGAAACGGGCATTAAACTCGTTTTGCTTCTCCTTTATTTATATTTGATCTCATTAACGCCGATTATTCGCCGGGTGTTCCAATACCATGGAGCGGAACACAAAGTCATCAATTGTTATGAAAACGGGCTTGAATTGACGGTTGAAAACGTCCAAAAACAATCCAGACTGCATTACCGTTGCGGCTCCAGCTTCATTTTATTTACGGTCATTATCGGGATGTTCATTTATTTATTCTTCCCTGTCGACCCATTATGGTTCCGGGTGGTCATCCGAATCTTGTTGATCCCTGTCGTTTTGGGCGTTTCTTATGAAGTATTGCAATTTACGAATTCTTTAAGGGAAATTCCGGTATTGCGCTATTTGGGCTACCCTGGATTATGGTTGCAGTTATTGACGACGAAAGAACCGGAAGATGAAATGGTGGAAGTATCTATCGCTTCATTCAAAAAACTCCACGAAATAGAAAAAAATCCGGAAATCGCGATGCAGTTGCATCATGATTGATAAAAAAGGCTTAGAAGCTGAAATTCCTCCGCTTCTAAGCCTTTTAATATATCAAGTGATTTGCTGCTTATCAGATGAAAAACTTTATAAAAGTTTTCCTGGATTCAAAATGCCTTTCGGATCGAGCGCCTGTTTGATCGCGCGCATCACTTGCAACGCATTTTTATGTTCCATCTCCTGATAAATTTTTTTGCCAACCCCAACACCATGTTCCCCCGTGCATGTACCGCCGCGTTTGATGGCATCCGTTACAATCAATTCATTGAATTGTTTCGCCCGGGCTACTTCTTCTTCATCATCAAGATCAATCATAATGCATGCATGATAGTTGCCATCGCCCACATGGCCCAATAAACCGCCGTGAATGTTCAACTCTTTTAATAAAGAACGGGCGTAATCGATGCTGTTTGCGAGTTCATTGATCGGCACGCAAACGTCCGTCGTCATGAGCTTGCGGCCAGGAAAGGCATGTTTGTAAGCATAAGCCAAATTATGCCGTGCATGCCACAACGTGTTCCGTGCCGCCGTATCCTTTTCAAATTGAATCTCTTCGCAGTCATATTCTTTCAACACTTCTTTGGCAAATTCGATATCGCTTTGAAGGCCCGCTTCATTACCTTGGAACTCTAAAAATAGAGTCGGCGCTTCTACATAATTGGTTTCGCTGTGTTTATTCACCACTTGGATGGATTCCGCATCGACGAATTCCACCCGTCCAATTGGAATGCCTGCCTGTTTGAGAGCTGTCACTGCTTGCACCGCTTCATGAGTGGATTTGAACACCGCCCGGCCAGCCACTTCAAACTCAGGGATGCCGTACACTTTTAATGTAAGTTCCGTAATGCAACCCAAAGTTCCTTCCGAGCCCACAAAGAGACCATTCAAATGTAAGCCGGAAGAGGATTTTCTCGCTTTGCTGCCTGTGTGGATGATGTCGCCGTTTGCCAGCACCACTTCCAAATCCAAGACTTGATCACGCATGACCCCGTATTTTACGGCCGTTGTTCCGCTGGCATTCGTTGCGGCCATTCCGCCCAATGTTGCATCCGCACCCGGATCCACGGAGAAAAATAAACCGTACTTTTTCAATTCCTTATTCAATTGCAAACGCCGAACACCTGGTTGCACCCGGACAATGAAGCTCTCCGGATCGATTTCAAGTATTTGGTTCATTTCATTGAAGTCGATGGAAATGCCGCCTTCATACGGAATCACATGTCCTTCCAAACTGGAACCTGCCCCAAAAGGTGTCACAGGCACCTCGTATGCATTGGCGATTTTTAAAATTTTGCTCACTTCTTCCGTCGTATGAGGAAACACTACAATGTCAGGCAAAGCCGGGGTGTGGTAAGACTCATCTTGACCATGGAGTTGCCGAACCGTTTCATTGGTCGTCACTTGTTCTTTCGATAAAAAGGTGAGCAGTTGCCGTTCGATTTCTTTATAATCTTTCATATTATTTCCTCCCTTGTAAACTAGTTTTATCACAAATAAACTTTTTGTGGAAATAAAATGATATGAAAAAATTAAAAACTTTTTTAAAAAAATTTTTGCCGAAAAACCCCTTATGATCAGCAAATAATTGGAGGATAAGGAAGAAAAATATACTCAATCAGTACACTTGGATTCCTGCAAACGATCAACCAGGTAAAAGCTATTACAAAACCGGACCAAGTCGTGATGATTGGAGATGTTTTCAATAAAAAAAGGGCTTGTCTAAAAAGTCCATCTTTGCTTTTGTTTTTTAAACATAAAAATCCCCCTTTAGACCATTGAAATCTAAAGGGGGATTTATATCTTGGAGTTTTTTCTAATGATTCAAGTTATTACAATCCACATTTCAATTGGGCGCCACAAACGGTACATGTGTTGCATCCACCAATTTCTTCCACCGTACCTTGACGGCAGACAGGGCATGTATCGCCCACTTCCGAACCGATATTCACATTTGTTTGTTGAAGCGGCGCAATCGTTTCAACTAGCACAACCGGTTTTTCAATTTTTTCGTCTTCCAATTCCTCAAATGTTAACTGTTCTTCATGCGTCATTTCCGCTTTTAATGTCAATACTTGGGAATCACGGCTGCCATCCACGTAAACCGTTCCGCCTTTGGCTCCACCTTTGTATAGGCGTTCGTACACTTTTTGCACTTGTTCCACCGTATATCCTTTTGGCGCGTTCACCGTTTTGGAGATGGACGAATCCACCCAACGTTGGATGATGCATTGCACATCCGCGTGAGCTTCCGGTGTCAAATCCATTGCCGTCACAAACCAATGCGGCAAATTGTGTTCATCTACTTCAGGATGCGCTCTCAAGTATTCTTGGACGATTTCCGCCTTCACTTCGATGAATTTTCCTAAACGGCCGGAACGATAGTAAGTGAAGGAGAAGTAAGGTTCCAAACCGGTTGCCACTCCCACCATTGTACCTGTTGATCCGGTTGGCGCAACCGTAAGCAGGTGGGAATTGCGGATGCCGTGTTCGAGCACCCCTTGACGAATATGTTCAGGCATGCGTTTCATGTAGCCTGTATTGATGAAAGCTTCTCGTAAACGTTTTGTTTCTTCTTCCGTCTCTCCTACCAAGAATGGGAAGCTGCCACGTTCTTTTGCCAGTTCAATGGAGGTTTCATAAGCGGTTGTTGCAATCGTTTCGAACACTTTATCAACCAGCTCATTTCCTTCTTTTGAACCGTATTCTTTTTCACAGTAAATGAGCAAATCAGCGAGTCCCATTACACCCAGACCGACACGTCGCTCTCCAAGAGCCTGTTTGCGGTTTTCTTCAAGGAAATACGGCGTTGCATCGATGACGTTGTCTTGCATGCGGACGCCGACACGCACCGTTTCTTTCAACGCTTCAAAATCGACTGTTTTTTGTTCTTTCAATGCAAAGTTCGCCAAATTGATGGCCGCCAAGTTACATACGGAATATGGCGCCAGTGGCTGTTCACCGCATGGATTTGTTGCCACCACTTTTTGGCCGTAAGCGCGGGCATTCGTCATTTCATTTGCATTATCAATGAAGAAAATGCCAGGCTCAGCTGCATAAGTCGCACAAATGTTGATGAGTTTCCAAAGCTCTCTCGCGCGGATTTTCCGGTAAGTGCGCACCCGGTAACCGAGAGCTTCCCACTCTCTCACGTCCCCGATTTTATGCCATTTTTCATTGTAGATGGCCATTTCTTCCGGCGTATATGTTTCCACATCCGGGAATCGAAGCGGATATTCTTCGTCTTTTTCCACCGCTTCCATAAAATCATTGGTAATTGTGACGGAGATGTTCGCTCCTGTTAAGAAGTCCGGATTGTGTACGCTGTATGTTCCGCCATCGCGCAATTTCGCTTCCGCTTCTTTGATGACCGCCTCGCTGAATCCTCCCAAGCCGGGGATGTTTTTGTAGTTGACGATTCCTTGGTACATCGCTTCTTCAAGAGGAGTCAATGGCGTGAATTTCAATTTTTCTTTTGCATGGCGAATGATGGATTCATCTTCCATGTTTTCAATCAAATAACGCAAAATGCGCGGATTTTGCATTTTGGAAATGATGAATTCCACAATATCCGGATGCCAGTCGGCAAGCATAATCATTTGGGCTCCACGCTGGTTGTTACTCGTTCATCATGAACGGGGATGGTCATTTCTGCCATCCTCTCATGCTTTCGCATGAGATCAGACTATATCATCAAAGAGGAAAATTCTTCATATTTGCGATAAAGTTTCAGGTCTCCATATTCATAAAGTTTTTTATAAATTGCTTTGAGATCCTTGATACTACTAATGCATAATTCATAACAACCTTGTTTTGGTGTTATTGCATTGACATTTTTAGCATAGCCGTATGATTTTTTCCTCTTTGTCTCGTGCCCCATAACCACGTTGCCGTCGATTATGGTTTACTCTTTCCATAGCACCCATTATAAGTACCACCTTGTATTAGATACTTTTTATTATTGTTTGGAGTGCCGTAGGAAATTTCAATAGTCGTTGAACGTTCATCTCCGTTTCCAGAGATGCTTCGCTGCTGATTGCCCAATCCTTGCCCTTTTCAAACCATCACGCTTGCCGTTGCCAGCTACGTTGTGGTGTGCAAGGCTCTAAGGGTGTTCCAGCAATTCACGAGATTTTAATCCCGCCATGGTCTTAACGGGATCCACCTTGTTCAACAAGATGGGTCAATTTCGCAATGTCATCAAGCCATGATACAGAACCGCTCGATCTTCCGTTAACCCCTCTTGCAAGTGTGTTGCGCGGTCTTAGTGTTGAACCGTTCGTACCGACACCGCCGCCCCGGCTCATAATTTCCATAACTTTTTTGCGATGTTCGCTGATTCCTTCACGGCTGTCAGGAACGAAAGGCATCACATAGCAGTTGAAATATGTAACTTGTTTTCCGGATCCTGCACCGTAAAGAACACGTCCAGCTGGCACAAATTTTAAAGAAGCCAATTGCTCATAAAATTTTTGGAACCATTCGCTGCGTTTTTCTTCTGTTTCCTCAACGGCAGCCAAACCGGTTGCGTTTCGTTTCGCGATTTGTTCATAAAAAATTTCAAGCGGTTTTTCTATGATATCAAGGGATCGAACAATGATGCCCGTTTCTTGTTCTTTCGGATCGTCGAGCACATTTCGGTACTCTTCTTCAATCAAAATTTCCGCTTTATTTTCTTTCCAATCGATTGATTGGATATAACCTAAACCGCGGGCTGGAAATTTTGGATCTTCCTTAATGGTTAATACAACAAAATCGCCTGGTTTTAACGTCTTTTTTTCCGTATCCTTGAAGGAATATCGGTCAATCATGACAAGTCTCGAAACACCTTTATGCGTCACATGCATGTCCGGCGTAATCGGGTGAACTTGCGGGAATTGTTCAATATCTTTGTTCAATTGATCAATGAGGATGGTCGTATACGAATCTATCATTACCATCTGCCAGCCTCCCTTAGCACATATATAATTTAACTATCATTACCCTATATAAAAACAATAAAACACAATATATTGTATGTCCAACAAAACGAACATACAATATATTGTTTCGTTCTGCTACTTAGAAAAGATTACCTCATAACCAAAATCGATTCAAGGGGTTGACAAATAATAATTTCTATGAATCCTAGAAATTTCTATGTTTGTAGCGGAATATTAAATTTTAATCACATTTTTTGAAGGATAATTTTTGATTACTTTCTAAAATTCCATTCATCATTTGCATACTTTTCTTCTTCCAATTTTCTCACATATCCCTTTTGTTCTTCAGTCAGTTCATATGGGATCAATTCTATTTGCAAAGCTTCTTCAAAACCTTTTTTGAAGGCATGGATGCATTCCTCAATGGTGATGCGCCGTGTTGTTAAACGGTTGATTGCAACGGCTCTTTCCGGCAATTGTTTGCGCATCCGCTCTTTTGCCTCTTCGGAAGGGAAATTGAACAGAGACAACAGCTTGTCCTCATCGAGATCCAATAAAATCGCACCGTGCTGCAAAACGACGCCCTTTTGTCTAGTTTGCGCACTTCCAGCGACTTTTTTCCCTTCCACAACAAGTTCATACCAACTAGGCGCATCGAAACAAACGGCACTTTTCGGCTTTTTCAATGCATCTTGTTTTTCTTCCGTATCAGGGATGCTGAAATAAGCATCCAATCCCAAATTGTGGAACCCTTTCAACAAACCTTCGCTCAAAAAACGGTAAGCTTCTGTTACGGTTTCAGGCAGGTTCGGATATTGCTCCGTCACGATGATGCTGTACGTCAATTCGCTGTCGTGCAATACGGCCCGTCCGCCAGTCGGTCTTCGGACAAACCCGATATTCTGTTCTTCCAACGCTTCCAAATTGATGTCCTTCGCTTTTTGGAAATAACCGATGGAAAGTGTCGGCGGATTCCATTGATAAAACCGGATCACCGGCGGGATTTCATTTTTGCTGTGAAAATCAAGCAACGCTTCGTCCAATGCCATATTATAAGACGGACTGCATGGTCCTGAATTAATAAAATACCATTTCGTTTTCATTCGTTTCCCACCTCACAACTTTCTCATTGTATCAAACTGAATGGACGAATGCCACTTTCTTATTTATAATGTTCTATGTAAATAGAAAGGAGAAATTTTGAAGTGGCGACAGTATTATATACAATTGCAATCATTCTAGGAGTCATCATTATCTATGTGGTTGTCAGCTCATTCCGTTTGAAAAAGGCTGTCACAAATTTGACGCAGGAGGAATTCATCAAAGGATACCGCAAAGCCCAACTGATTGATGTTCGGGAAGCGAAGGAATTCGAATCGGGACATATCCTGGGAGCACGCAACATTCCTTTCACCCAATTGCGTCAACGTTACAAAGAAATTCGTCCGGATCTTCCTGTATATTTATATTGCCAAAATATGACGAGAAGTTCACGGGCAGCGCTTTTCCTGAAGAAAAAGGGCTATAACCAGCTTTATCAACTTCAAGGCGGTTTTAAAACTTGGACAGGAAAAGTGAAAACGAAAAATTAAAATTTTGTACTTAATTTCTATTTCGTTTAACTTTTAAAAATTTTTAATGATAACTTTTTGCCATTTTTATTTTTCAAAATCTCTCAATAAAAATATCCATGAGGTCAAGCCCTCATGGATATTTTTTTATTATTGCTTTTGATAACGCAAAACCGGATGTCTTGCAGCCTGCGTTTCATCCAGGCGGCTTACAACCGTTGTATGCGGTGCTTCTTGAACGATCGAAGGATTCTCCTCCGCTTCTTTTGCAATTTGAATCAGCGCATCACAGAAAGCATCCAACGTTTCCTTTGATTCGGTTTCCGTCGGCTCAATCATCATTCCTTCTTCCACAATCAACGGGAAGTAGATTGTCGGTGGATGGTAGCCGAAATCAAGAAGACGTTTCGCAATATCCAACGTGCGGACACCCAGTTTTTTCTGACGGCGTCCGGATAGAACGAATTCATGTTTGCAATGGCGATCATATGGCAGGTCGAAATATGGCGAAAGTCTTCTCATCATGTAATTCGCATTTAATACGGCATACTCTGTCACCAATTTTAATCCTTCCGGACCCATGGAGCGAATATACGCATAGGCACGCACATTGATGCCGAAGTTGCCGTAGAATGGTTTAACCCGGCCGATGGATTGCGGACGGTCGTAATCGAAATGGAACGTGCCATCTTCTTTTTTCACAAGCACCGGTTTTGGCAAGAATGGGATTAGATCTTTTTTCACGCCAACCGGACCGGAGCCTGGACCTCCCCCACCGTGCGGGCCAGTAAAGGTTTTATGCAAGTTCAAGTGAACGCAGTCAAATCCCATATCGCCAGGGCGCGCTTTGGACATAACCGCATTCAAGTTGGCTCCATCATAGTATACTTTCCCGCCGACGCTATGAACAATTTCGGCAATCTCGACAATATGTTCTTCAAACAAACCGAGCGTGTTCGGATTTGTCAACATGAGAGCCGCTGTATCTTCCCTGACGACACGGCGCAAATCTTCCAAGTCGACCAATCCGTTTTCATCGGATTTCACCGTAATGATTTCGAATCCGGCAACTGCAGCGCTGGCAGGGTTCGTACCATGGGCAGAGTCCGGTACAATCACTTTGTTCCGGTGCCCTTCCCCATTCGCTTCATGATAGGCACGGATCAACATCAACGCCGTCCATTCACCATGGGCGCCGGCAGCAGGTTGCAATGTCACTTCATCCATGCCGGTAATTTCTTTTAAAGCCGTTTGCAGTTCATACATCAATTCCATTGCCCCTTGCACTGTAGATTCATCCTGCAATGGATGAATGTTTGCAAATCCGGAGAAACGGGCAACTTCTTCATTTATTTTCGGATTGTATTTCATTGTGCATGAGCCCAGCGGATAAAACCCGGAATCCACACCATGATTGCGGCGGGACAGCGCAGTGTAGTGGCGCATAATATCCAATTCAGACACTTCCGGAAGCTCGGCCGGCTCTTCACGCAAATATTCTTGCGGAATCAATTCGGATAATTCCACTTCGGGCACATCCAATTCCGGCAAGCTGTAACCGATGCGGCCTTCTTTTGATAATTCAAAAATGAGCGGTTGATTTTCGTTATGCATTGTAAGCCCCCATTTCTTGCACGAGTTGGTCAATTTCTTCTTTCGTACGCAATTCTGTTACGGCAATCAGTACATGGTTCTCAAGATGCGGATAGTCGCGGCCCAAATCATAGCCGCCAATGATGCCTTTTTCCAATAATTTTTGATTGATCTCACTCACCGGCTTATTCACTTTCACAACGATTTCGTTAAAATGAGCCCCTTGGAACGGAACCGTGAATCCTGCTTTCTCAAATGCCGTTTTTGCATAACGAGTTTTTACAATGTTTTGCTTCGCCATCTCTTGGATGCCGCGTTTGCCTAAAGCCGTCATGGCAACAGAAGCGGCAAGGGCAAGCAAGGCTTGGTTGGAACAGATATTTGAAGTCGCTTTTTCCCGGCGAATATGTTGTTCACGGGCTTGCAACGTCAACACGAAACCGCGCCGTCCGTCCTGGTCCACCGTTTGTCCGACCAAACGTCCAGGAACTTTGCGCATTAATTTTGACGTTGTGGCAAAATAACCGCAATGCGGCCCTCCGAAACTTTCAGGAATTCCGAACGGTTGCACATCTCCAACCGTAATATCCGCACCCAATTTTCCAGGAGGTGTTAAAACGCCTAATGCCAGCGGGTTGGCTGATACAATGAATAATCCTTTCGCTTCATGGGCCATTTCGCCAATTTTTTTAATGTCTTCAATTTGGCCGAAGAAGTTTGGATATTGCACCATAATCGCGGCTGTTTGTTCATCGATCAATTCTTTCAACGCTTCAATATCTGTGACGCCATCCTTGGTTGGCACTGTCACCACTTCAATGGATTGGCCATAGGCATAAGTTTTCACGACTTCACGGTATTCCGGATGAATAGCTTCAGACACTAAAAGTTTTTTCCGTCTAGTGGAACCGGCGGCAAGCATTCCCGCCTCTGCAAGAGCCGTTCCCCCATCATACATGGACGAGTTGGCCAAATCCATTCCCGTCAATTCCGCAATCATTGTCTGGAATTCAAAAATTGCCTGTAATTCCCCTTGTGAAATTTCCGGTTGATATGGCGTATAAGCGGTATAGAATTCCGAACGGGAAATGACATGATCAACAATGGCAGGTTTATAGTGATTGTATACACCTGCGCCCAAAAATGAAACAGCTGATTCCGTATTCGTATTTTTATCTGCTAATGCTTTCAGTTCTTTCAATAATTCAGATTCAGATACTGCCTCTTTAATATTGTAAAGCCCTTTAAAACGCACCTCTTCTGGAATGTCCGCAAATAAATCGTCAATGCTTTCCACTCCAATGGTAGCGAGCATTTCCTGTTTGTCCTGTTCCGTCATTGGAAGATATCGATGCTTCATTTTTTGACCTCCATTAATTATTTTTCCCGTTTATAAAAAGGTTTCGGCACCACTTGCGCTTTTACCTTCTTATTCCGGATTTCCACATCCACTTCTGTGCCCACATCAGCATATTGGCTATCCAACAGGGCTAATCCCAAATTCCGTTTTGTGGAAGGTACTTGTGTTCCGGTTGTTACAACGCCGATTTCTGCGTCACCTTTAAAGACTTTATAGCCATGGCGAGGAATACCTTTTTCAATCATTTCAATGCCGACAAGTTTTCTTGAAAGCCCTTGTTCCTTTTGTTTGATCAGCGCTTCCTTGCCGATAAAATCCGACTCTTTTTGAAGTTTCACCGCAAATCCGATGCCTGCTTCAAGAGGTGAGATGGATTCAGATAATTCTTGCCCATAAAGCGGCAGACATGCTTCAAAGCGCAATGTGTCACGGGCGCCAAGACCACACGGAATGAGTCCATCCTCTTTTCCGGCCCCTAAAATTTTATGCCACAGTGCCACAATCGCTTTCGGCTCCCCATATAGTTCAAACCCGTCTTCTCCTGTATAACCGCTGCGGGAAAGCAATACCGGATAGCCGCCAATCGTTGCGGAAGCTTTGAAATGGAATGGTTTTATTTCTTTCAACTCTTCCTCCGTCAATGTTTGCAATATTTTTTCTGAAAGCGGCCCTTGAAGAGCAATCATGGCATATTCATCGGATTTGTTTGTAATATCCACTTCGCCTTGGGCATGCTTTTTCAGCCATTCAAAATCTTTCTCAATATTCGCAGCATTCACTACAAGCAGATACTGATCATTTCCAAGGTTGTATACGATTAAATCATCAACAACCCCGCCATTTTCATAGCACATTACATTGTATTGTGCGCCACCTACAGGAATTTTTGAGATGTCATTGGATAATATTTTTTGCAGGAACCCGAGCGCATCTTTCCCTTCGACAATGATTTCTCCCATATGGGATACGTCAAATAGTCCTGCTCGTTTTCTTACAGCTTCATGTTCTTCTTTGATCGATGAAAATTGGACAGGCAGTTCCCATCCGCCAAAGTCAATGGTTTTCGCACCATATTTGGCATACTCGTCAAATAATGGTGTTCTTTTTAATTCTCCCATCAAGAAACCTCCCTTTACTGGATCCTCTTTAAAAGCTCATTAATTAATATAGGTAAAAAAGGACAGAAAATCCCCTTGTTTTAGGAATTCTCTGTCCTTTCACCTGAAAGTTACACCTACTGTAAAAGCAGGCTTTCCCCTTGGGTGGCTGAAAAATCAGCGCTCTCCAGAGTTGCGTCCCGTACGAGTCTTTTTGCCTGAGAGATTCATAGTTCCCCTACTTGCTCCTTCGGCGACGTAAACACGTTCTCTCCCCGCACAATCATCCGCCATTATCAAGTTGTCCAATCATTATATCTTTGCCAATATCCTAACATTGAACAGGATGTAAGGCAACATTTTTTTAAAATCCTGTATAAAAAGCGAACATTTTTCAAATATAATTTATGTTCATTCGCCTTTCAAACGGTTCACTTGGAATGCCATGTAATTTACCACTTGACGAATTGTTCGATTATGCGTAAAGACGCGGATATGGGCTGCTCTTTTATAAAATTTTCTTCTGTAATAAAATAGTCGTTCCAGCTCTTTTTTTGTCGAACGTTGGGCGATCGGGCGATTTTTATCATTTTTGATCCGGTTGTAAATATCTTCAAAAGGAGCATCCAGAAAGAAAACGAGGCCTGTCCTTCTCATGATTTCCCGGTTTTCCGGTCTCATCGCAACCCCGCCGCCAGTGGCAATAATACAAGCTTCATCCCGGAAATTTCTCAAAAATTCCGTTTCGAGATTCCGAAAATGCTCCTCTCCGTATTTTTCAAAAATTTCAGGAATCGGCATCCCCTGTTGCCTTACAATCTCTTTATCCATATCATAAAAGGGCATCCGCAATACATAGCTTAATTGGCGTCCAATTGCACTCTTTCCGCATCCCATGAATCCTACCAAATATATTTTTCTCATTTTTGACACCTTTCTACACAAAACTCCCAGTTATCGATTCAATAAGTTAATCGTAGCACGAACATTGACGTTTTCCAATGAATTAATGATTGAAAATTGCGTTAAATAGGATGTGCTGTAAAACATTACAAAAGACATTACAAAAAATAGCAGCAGGATGGCGATGGGATACATAACTCCTTTTTCATTTTTTATATTGGACAAATAACGTTCTCTCCTTCTCTATTCCATTCAAAAACCTGACTTTCACTGTCAACAGGTTGTCCGAGATGACAAACTCGGCATTTTGAATTCCAATGAGCAACGGCACATATCCCTGCCCGTTTACTTGCAGCCGGATGACATCTGAAATCTTGTTAATTTTGAGGGTTTTCGATGGTGATTCGACTATGTATAAAGAATTTGCCATCCAATAAACATCCTCGATATCAATCAAATATTGTTGAAAATCCTGTATAAAAATTTCCCATTTTATCTGTTCGTCCGCAAGAAAGGTATCGTTCCATTGTTGTATCAATAAATATATGGCCAATATGAGCTGGGCGAGCAGGGTGAAAGTCAGCAGATGAAAAAGCGCCTCAATCAGTGTAAAGCCGTTTCTATTGTTTCGTACTCTCCATTGGCATCGATGCATTTCAATCGTTCCTTATCCAGATTGGTGAAATGAACACAAATCGTATCTTTTTGGAAAGTCCAACGAAATTCCACATGATCAATCCATTTTGTCCCTTCACTAATCCCGGTTGTCTTTGCAATACGCACTCCCTCATAAGCCACTTCGGAAGCGTGCAATTCCAGGGTCTTATTGTAAAGGGAATGTTGGAGCTGATATACAAAAGGAAGAAAACCCATCAAAACAAAGAGGATGCTGATGACAAACAGCGATTCAATCAGGGAGGCCCCTTTTTCATTCCACATAACGGATTCTTCCTTTATCGATGTTGATGATGATGCTTTTTTCTCCGTACGGGGTCTGAAAAGTGATCGTCCCGAAGTTTTTTACCCCGCCCCTTGTATTGATGGATAGAGTGGACAAATTGCTGAAATCATTAATCGAAATCATATCCGGAATTTTTCTCTCGATGAGGACGTCATTCATTTGATGATATATCCGGTAACTGTTCGAGGATGAAAAAGAAACATAACAGCCCTTCTCATTTTCGAGCGCCCACATTTGAGCCATTTGGATGTCCAGTTTCAATTGGTGGAAGAACTGTTCCACAATCATTTTTTCCGTCATTTTGACCGGGATTGTCACACCGATCATGCCAATCAATGACACAATCATCAACACTAACAGCATTTCCAGCAAAGTAAAGCCTTTCTCATCTTTCATTCCCATTCTTCCCCGTCAATTTTTGGCCACATTAACCGTTCCGTCCGATTGAATTTCAATATCCATTCCATTTGGACATTTCTCCATCCCTTCTTTCAAATATTCTTTTTCTACCAAATCGTCCAATGTGGGAATGGTTTTGTGTTCCATTCGGTAAGATTCCACCTGGCCCTGCACCATCTGCACGTACGCCTTGCAACCTTTGTCATCAATCGTATTCATGTGTTTCATGATGTTTGGAACAGTGATCAAAATCAGGATGGAAATGATAAACAGCACGATCAGCATCTCGATCAATGTGAAACCTTTCTGATTTTTCATTCCAGCACCCCTTTCACATGATTTCCACCAGGTCGTATACCGGAAGCAGCATGCTGATATAAGCCGCAACAATGCAAAGGGCGATCAGTATGAAGAAAAGCGGCTGAATGGTTGCCATGCAAGTTTTGAGCATCGATTGGATTTTCCCATCAAGCAATTCGCTGAAAATGAGCATTTCACGTCCCAGGTGGCCGCTTCTTTCACCATGCTTTATAAATTCATCAAACTTGGGTGTAAACAATCCGAGGATTTTCACCGCTTCCCCCAATGAATCGCCGAAAATAACCCTATGTTTCAATAATGCGGCGACATAAGACACATGCAGGCTCATTTCTTGTTCTTCTAGGATCGACAATGCATGTTGAAGAGAAATACCGGATAACAATAAACTTCCAAGCAAATGGGAAAATTGTCTTGTCAAATGCAATTTATAAACATAATTGACAACAGGGATTTTAAGCAGCATGTTCAACTGCTCTGCAATATCACGTTTACGTATATAGTGAATCATGCCAATTGTTGACACCACGCCGACAACTGTGGCCGCAATCAGAAAATCCGGAAAATGAAGCAATACCATGGCCAATTTTAAGCTGGCAATCCCCGCTGAATTGGTGGACGTTGCAATTTGTTGCATATTCGGCAAAAAATAGTTCCGAAATATAACAAAAACGATTGCCAATATCGTTATCAAAAAAACCGGATATGCCAACAGCTTGGCCACTTTTCTTGCCATCTCCCGCTGAAATTCCATTTGTCCGCTGATGTGGTGCAACGATTCCGCCAACTCCCCTTTCTCTTCCGCAATATTTGTTAATAGCAGAAAATGTTTGGGGATGGGAAAATATTTCAATATATCCGAAACCCGTGAACCACTGTTGAATTGTTGCTGCATCATGCCATTCCATTTTTCCGGATCATCCACGTGATACGGAAGCAGCATGAACAAAGCATCCGAAAAGGTGTACCCTTCTTTCATTAATGTCCCAATCCGTTTTAAAAGGGATGGAACGTTGCGCACTTTGTCCTTCCTGTTTTTGAAAAAAGGGAAATCGACACTTTTACCTATTTGATGTAGCATGGTGTTCTCCTGAATCAATCCACGTAATTTGATACTCCAGCGTTTGTTCAACAGGCAATCGGTACTCCTTTCCCTCCATGGCGGCTTTAATCGCTTCATTTAAATAATCACCGGCCAAAATTTCATATATGGCTTTTCGGCCATCGTTATCTTGAGTTGGTATTAAACATTGCGCAATAATCGCTATCACGGCTTGCCGAATTTCTTCCAAAGAAACATTCAAATCTCGTAGCCGGTAGATGCAATTCACCGTATCTTTTGCATGGATGGTGGACAACACCAAATGACCCGACAATGAGGCGCGGACGGCAATTTGAGCGGTCTCTTCATCCCTGATTTCACCTATCAGGATCACATCGGGGGAATGCCGCAGAATCGCTTTCAATCCGCTGGCATAGGTAATTCCCGCCCGTTCATTCACCTGAATTTGAAGCATATGGGACTGGCTGTTTTCCACCGGATCTTCCAGCGAAATCACATGCCTGCCCAATGTTTCGCTGCAATATTTGGCCAAAGAATACAGAGTGGTCGTTTTGCCGGTTCCGGTCGCCCCGCAAAACAAAATCAGCCCTTGATGATTTGAAACCAATCGTAATAAGTTTTCTGCTGAATGGCGAAAATAACATAAAGAAGAAATGGGATATGAGGCATTTTGAAGAAATAATCGAATCACGAGGCTTTCTCTTTTATAAACGGAAGGCAATGTGGATACCCGAAAGGCATACAAATGGTCACTCAACGATTCTTCAAAGGAACCGCTTTGGGGTTTTCTTTTTTCACTGATATCCAAAGAAGATTTGAATTTGAAATAGGAGATGATTCGTTCACCTAAATGGATGGGGTAATGGCCTGCAGGGAACAGCTTTCCATATTTCCGAAAATGAATGATGTATTGGTTTGGAGCCGGTTCAATATAAATGTCGCTGGCTCCAAAATGCAAAGCCTTCAACAAAAGCTGGTTGGATTTTGTCTCAACGACAGACTCTACATCCAAACAGATCACCTGCTTCCCGCACCTAAATTGTGACCGCTGTTTTTAATATAGTATAAAATGAAGACTCCATTCCGAAAAGTCTTTTTCAGAAAATTTTTATTTCAGACCAATTTCCTGCTGAAATCTTTGTTTTCGAAAAGTTTTTGACAAATTTTATTACAAATTTTGAATATTTTCCTACTCTTCCTCATTGGACATGCATTTTCACTATCATTTCATTAAAAATAAAGATACAATTGTAGTAGCATAATATTACTAAAGGTGGGATAACAGAATGTTGCATCCATTAAAAATTGCGAGTACTTTGGCAGATGAAACTCGTTTCCAAATATATGAATACATGTTGCAACAAAAAAGATCTTTTACCGTTCAAGATATTGCAGATAAATTCAACATCCACCCGAACGTGGCAAGATTGCATTTAACAAAACTCGCGGAAATCAACCTGATCACCGCTGATTTTCTAAAATCAGGGAAAGGCGGAAGACCCGGCCGTATTTACAAAGTGTCTGAACAAGGAGTCGACTTGAGTTTTCCAAAACGGGAAGACAAACATTTGATCAAATGGGCGATTGAACTTGTTTATGAATTTGGCCAAGAAGGGTTGGAAAAAGCGAAGAAAATCAGTTATGAAGATGGATACAGCGAAATGCGGTCCCGTCTTGTAAAAATGAATTCGCCAATCAATTTTGAAGACAGAGTGGAAATGTTGTCCGAAGCGGCTTTACTTGTCGGGTACATTCCGAAAATCGTGGATACTGAAAAAGGAAAAAAAGTCATTTTGACAATCTACAATTGCCCTTTCAGAAGCCAGCTCACAGAACATAGCGATATTATATGCGATCTTCATAAATCCTATATTAAAGGGCAAATCGATGCGTTATTTGAAGAAAACAGTTTTGTTCAATTTGAAAGCATGATTCATGATTGCGAGTTTTGCAAGTATGAAATCAATGTGCCAAATATAGCGTTGTAAAATTTTACACTTGATTGTCACAAATCTATTGAAGTATTCAGTTTACAATATTGTCAATTATCATTTATAATAAACATTGAAATATTGTGTCGCTACAAAAAGGAGGGAATCGACATGGCTAATATGTATAAAGTTTTAGCATTCTGGACAGGTATTTTCGCCGTAATGTTCTACCTTGGCGATATGGTCGAGGTTTCGCTATTATTTGTTGGTAATTCGGTATTATTCTTATTATTAGGCTTCTTAAACCTTTCAGAACGCATGTACATGTACATTTTCGGAGCATATTTGACAATATTCTTTGCTGGTTTCACTTATTACACGACATTTATACACGTACCTGGTGCGGGACATTAATAATGGACAGCAAAAAAGCATCGGAGATATCCGATGCTTTTTTATTTTGCCCAAATTAAAATCCATGCAGAAACGGATTTGAATCCATCTCATGGGCAGGTGTTGTATAAGGGCCATGGCCTGGATAAATAATAAAGTCATCAGGCAGCACAAGCAATTTCTCATGAATGGATGAAAGCAACACTTCCATGGAACCGCCGAGGAGATCCGTCCGGCCGATGCTTCCTTGAAACAGTGTGTCGCCCACAATGGCAAATCCATCTTCCTTAAAAATATAGGAAATGCTTCCTGGTGAATGGCCAGGGGTAAATACGGCTGAAAACCTCATGCCGGCCACTTCAAACGATTGTTCTTTGTCGATGATTACATCAGCCGGTTGCAAACGATAGGTTGGCAATGCCGCATATTTTCCGGACCCGTTTTTATTTGGATCCATCAACCAATCCTCTTCTTCTTTATGGATGTATACAGGGATATTGAAAGCTTCCCTTACTTCATCCACAGCGCCAATATGGTCAAAATGGGCGTGAGTCAAAAAGACCGCCTTTGGTCGCAACTGTTGGGCTTGTATGGCCGAAATGATTCTATCCCCCTCTTCACCGGGATCAAAAATGATGCAATCTTTCGCTTCATTGCTCACGATGTAGCAATTCGCCTGCACAGGTCCGACAGTCAATATTTTCACATCCAACAATTTCATCACCTCTAGCGTATTATACAATGGTTTGGAAAAAATGAACATTCCGAAACCATTTGAATTCCATTGATGAAATAATTTATGTTGTTCAAATAAACGTCACTTTTTAACCTCGACATTTTATGACCGTTGCTATAAAATAGAGTAGGAATATTCTTTTACCGACATACTCTGTGGATGTCGAAAGGAGTGTAATATTTTAATGAACTTATTAATGGTTTTATTTGGTTTAATTGCAATTCTTTCATTAGTTGCTGCATTCCGCGCAATCAAAGCGAAAAATGTACTCGCTATCATTTTTGGACTTGCTTCTGGTATAGTTTTTGGTTGGTTTGTAATCATGACTATCGTTCACCAAGGCTATCCACCAGCAATATAATGAAAGTATAAAAAACGAGGTACATAAAGTATCTCGTTTTTTATTTGGCCAAAATAAAAAAGGGATAACCTGGAATGTACCAAGCTATCCCTTTTTATTATTTCACAGCATCTGATAATAAATTTCCTGTTTCTTCATCATAGAATCTTAACAAGTCGCCATTGATAATCTTGTCAGAATACTCAAGTTCTTTCTGTGCCCGCTCAATATATGGCTTACAACCTTGAATATCCGTTTCTTCCCCTGTTGCACGATCGAAACATGTTTCATCCGCATATACGTATTTATCTGTTACAAATCGGCCGTCACGGAAGATGACAAAGTCTTCATGTTCGTCAGAGAACAAATCGGCGCCCAATTGCATGTCGTTTGAAGTATCGATGCCCAACAAGTGTAAAATGGTTGGTCTTAAGTCCATTTGGCCTCCGACTTTATCGATGACTTTTCCATCCCCTGATCCAGGAATATGGATAAACAACGGAACAGATTGCAATAAAGCCGTATCATATGGCGTAATTTCATCTTTGCCCAAATACATGGCCATCGCTTTATTATGGTTTTCTGAAATACCATAGTGGTCGCCATACATGACAATGATGGAATTGTCGTACAGACCTTTTTCTTTCAATTCTTCAAAGAAAGATTTCAATGCTTCATCCATGTAACGAACTGTTTGGAAATAACGGTTCAATGTACCTGAATTTGAATTGTATTCAGGAATGATTTTATCTTCTTCATCCAATGTGAATGGGAAGTGGTTTGTTAAAGTAATCATCCGTGTATAGAATGGCTGTGGTTGTTCAGCCAATAATTCCACAGATTGTTCAAAGAACGGAATATCTTTTAATCCCCAGTTCACTGAGTTTTCATCGTTGACATCATAGTAAGTAATATCATAGAATTTTTGCATTTTCAATGATTGGTACATCATGTCACGGTTCCAGAAGGATTTGTTGTTGGCGTGCATGACGCTAGTGTAATAACCATTTTTCCCGAGTTTTTCAGACATGGAGTTGAATGTGTTTCCGCTGTGTGTAAAGAATACGGCACCGCGGTCCAACCCGAACAATGAGTTTTCCAAAATGAACTCGGCATCACTCGTTTTTCCCAGCCCTGTTTGATGATAGAAATTGCTGAAATAATACGTATCTTTATCGTGAATCAAAGAATTCAAGAACGGTGTCACTTCATAACCATTCATGTCATTTTGCAACACAAAGTTTTGCAATGATTCAAGCTGGATCACAATCAAATTTCGACCTTTGTATTTGCCAAACATATCTTCGTTCACAGCAGCCTGGTTGGCTTGAACATAGTTGTCCACTTCCACCAATTCGCTTCCATCGGCAAGAGCGCGTTGAGCGGAAGATTTGGATTGAATATAAATATCATACAAATGGTAATTATAAGTTCCGATGTTTTTCACAAGCAATTCGCGGTCGAAGCTTCGAGTCAATAGTTGCGGACGCTCTGTTTCGGCAAGTCCCAAATTTAAAAACAGCACTGCCAAAGCCAAAACGAAATAAGCTCGACGAACATTTTTACGCACACTATAGGAACTTCCGAGTTTCGGTATATATTTCACGGCGATCAGGATAATAAATACGTCGATGAAATATAATAAATCCTTCAAGTTAAGAATTTCAGCAACGGATGTTCCCAATTCCCCAAAGTTGCTTGTTTGGAATAGCACCGGCAACGTGATGAAATCGTTGAAGAATCGATAAAAGGCAACGTTTCCGAATAATACAATGCTTAACAGGATGCTCGTGCCGATAATCCATCGATTCCGGGCTTTTTCCGTTTTGAAAAATAAAGATAATCCGTAAGCAAATAATAAAAAGCTGAGTGGATTTATAAATAAAATGAAGTTTTGCATTCCATTTTCCAAATCAAATTCAAAGCTGGTTCGATAAACGATTGCAGTTTTAATCCAAGTCGCTAAAATGGCAATGATTAAAATTGAATGTTTCGGCCATTTCCATGACTTCATGTTATATCCCCCTTTTGATGGTTTAAAGAACCCCGGAACAAAATTTACATAATCTTCATATATTCCAATTTAAACAAATAATATCTTAATCCTTTTTTTACTATTAATCAATGAAAAGCAATACCTAAAATTAAAGAATATGTGTTATTGAAATTATATATTACCTTCCTTCCGCTTTTATCCATAAATATTTACGTATTTTTTACAAAAAGGTTCCCAAAAAGAAAACACAGTGGATTTTCCACTGCCACATTGGAAGAACGACTTAACAAGTCTAAGTCTTTTAACCATAATAGTCAATCATGATTTTCTTCTATTTTTAGCAATTCTTAATATTTCACGTTCATTTTTCTCTCTTCTTCCAATTTAATTTCATTTCGGATGATCAATAAGGCGGATTGGTATTCCTTTACATCCAAAATTTGCGACTTATATAACTCACGAATCTCATCTTCCATCATCATCAGGTCGCCAATACGATCCCCTGTATAAATGAACGATCCATATTGTCTCAACAAATTCCGAATATCAAGGATTGTCTTCATTTTGCTCCCTCCGATTGTGTTCGCAATTTATAACCGATTTTTCAGTAATGATTATATCGACCGGTATATCATGTGATTCCTTTGGCAATTCGTCAACAATCTGCAAATGAAAGGCCAGTGAGATAAAACGCCCGCTACATTTTGGCAAATAGCGGTCATAATAACCCCCTCCATATCCGATTCGATACCCTTTTGCATCGAATACGATTCCCGGAACAATCATCAAATCGATTTCTTCGGGAGAGACGTAAACCGTCTGGGAAGGGATCGGCTCCTCCAAATCCATATAAACCGTTTCCAGTTGGCTGAAACTTGTAATTTCATAAAAATCCATCGTGCGGCTTTCCGGATTGCATTTCGGTACAGCCACCCGCTTTTCCAAACGCCATAATTCTTCAATAATCTTGCGGGTTTCGACTTCAGGCGGCTTTGAAATCGTAATCGCTACCGTTCCGCATTGCTTGAGGAAGGGTTCGTTCATCAATCGTTCTTTAATCATCGATGAATATTTATGATAAGTTTCATTGGACAATTCGCTCAAAGCCGATTTTATCGTTTTTCGCCATTCTTTTTTGTTCAAACATCATCAATCCTTTTCGTATACATAAAAAGCCAAAACCGTAAATGGTTTTGGCAAAAAAATTACTTCGTTTCACGGTGAAGAGTGACTTTCTTCTCGCGAGAGCAATATTTTTTAAGTTCAAGACGTTCTGGATTGTTGCGTTTATTTTTTGTTGTAATATAATTACGTTCTCCGCATTCTGTGCAAGCTAAAGTAATATTTACACGCATGATTAACCCTCCCACTCTATATCATGAATTGTAATATATGCAATGATTTATACGACTAAGTCATTATATCATAAATTGAAAAAAAATCTAGCATCATTTATTAATTAACAGCCTTATGTTAAAATAATTGAAAAACGGATTAGTTCGGAGGAACGACTGTGGAACTGTCAACAATACTGATCATCATTGGTATTATTTCTATTATTGCATCCTTTTTCCTAAAAGATACATCCAAAAAATTAGAACGGGATGTCGAAGAATTGTCGATTCAATTTTATCAAGAAATGAATGGAATCAAAAGAAGATTAAAGGCGGTTGAAGAAGAACTGCTGCTTGAACCTTCATTCCAAGTGAAGCCGGCAAAAAAACCTGTACCGGCGCAACAGCAAAATATACAAAAGCAAACGTCGAATAAACCGATTAATCAAATTCTGGTGCAACAGGTGATCGAGCTGAATAAGCAAGGTTACCCAATTGAGGAAATATGCAAATTGTCCACATTATCGAAAGAACAAGTACTTCACATTCTTAAATCTGGAGGTCAATCATGAAACGGTCGACTTTGCGCGGGTTCGGCATTGCTTGCATTTTGATCGGCATCCTTTATACCGGAATGGACCGTTTGCACCCGGCCGAATCCACATCAGGCGAAATGGAACAATATGAGGAAAAAATCGCCCAGCTGGAGTCGCAATTAAAAGAAGCGAAACAGCAACTGAAACAATATGAAAAGCAAACCTCTTCCAATGAAACAAACGAATCAGGCGGTAAGGATCAAACCCCTTCGCAAGAAAGTGCACCTGAAAATGAACAGAAAGATGTAAAAGAGGGGACTTTATACATATATGCCGGACAAACACCATATGAAATCGCAAAAAAATTGAAGGATATGGGCATTATCAAAAATGCCGTTGAGATGGAACTGTTTTTGGCCCAGCCGGAATACGCCCGTTCCATTCAGATCGGGCAATATCAAGTGAATTCGTCCATGTCCATTGAAGAAATCGCGAATTTGATCACCCGGAAATCGGATTCATGACGCATTAACCCTGAACAGATGAAGTTGAATCTGTTTGGGGTTTATTTTTGAAAAAATCACGGATGAATTCCGCAAACTGGATGACCGCTCCGCTCATATACCGATTATTCAAATAACTTAGGCCGATTTCCCTTTTGCAATCTTTTGCATCCACTTTGATAATATGTACATCATATTGGTCAAGCCCTTTGATCAGCGGAATCAAAGAAACCCCCAAACCGCTTTCAACCAATCCGGCGATGGTGTGCACTTCCTCCCCTTCGAAGGCCACATTCAATTGAAACCCTTCTCTCCGAAACACTTCATCCACATATTTGCGCAATGAATTCCCTTTTTTGATGGAAATGAACGGCTCTTCAGCAAATTCGGCAATTTTCACCTTTTTTCGCGATTTTAGGGGATGCTGTTTGGGCACAATCAGATACAACTCTTCCTCCCATAATTTTTCCCAATGAACGTCTTTGCTCGTTTCCAGAGAAGAAACCAGACAAAGATCCAGCTCCCCCATCTCCAATCTTTTCATGATGGCGCTCGAATTGCTTTGGGTCAACTGAAAACGCATATGAGGGAATTGCTTCTTCGCTTTTGTCATCAAAGAAGGGATCACTTCTAGCCCCAATGTATGCATAAAGCCTAAAGAGACCTCTCCATAATTCGGTGAAACAAGATTCGCCAAGTCTTCCTTCGCCCGCTCGATTTCTTTTAAAATAATGTTGGTCCGTTCAAGGAAAAACTTCCCGTAACGGTTTAATTTAATGGAACGCCCATTTCGGTCGAATAATTCCACCCCTAAATATTCTTCCAACATGGAAATCGATTTGCTTAAAGCGGGCTGGCTGACATGCAATATTTCAGCTGCCCGGGACATATTTTCGTACTTTGCCACGGTTTGAAAATAAATGAGTGAATGAATATCCAATGCTCCAATCCCCTTATAACTTTTTTTCATACTTCCTAGTAAAAATATAGCATGAAAATGAAAAAAGCGCCCACGAAAAATCGTGGACGCTGTGCATTCCTCAACAATATAAAAATGAATCAAAGCGCCAAAAATAAATCAACCAAAGTCAAATCATTTTCCCATTCTGCAGTGACTCGTTATCTCCCAATTCATCAAAACCCTTCCTCTGCAATCTTTTTAAGGATTCATCTCTAAGTCCGTTATGCTTTTTCCAAAATCCGGCGCTTAGGATTTTCCATCCTTTTCATAGTCCCTACCTTTTTTTGCTTTCCTATGAGGAATGAAACGCTAGCTTTTTAATCATTCACGAAAGAATGGATCATCCCTTTCACGGTACCTTGAAATTCATCCAAACTTTCTTATAACCAAAAGTTATAAAAAAGATAAAAACTATAAAATTACGATTTGAGGAAATCCCCTTTATAATGAACATAAAAACGTTTGTTCAAAAAAATGTCAAAATTTAAAGAGGCGAAGAACCATGTATATTCAAAAAGGAACCCGGGAGTTTCGATTGGCGAATCTGGCATTATTTGCGGCTGGATTTATCATTTTTGCCAACCTTTATATTACCCAACCCGTCTTTCCTCAATTTTCCGAGGAATTTCATGTTTCACCGGCTGTGGCGAGCCTTTCCTTATCCACTGCCACTGTTGCCCTGTCCATCAGCCTGATCTTTTTTGGTTCCTTATCGGAAGCCTGGGGGCGCAAACGGCTGATGACCTTTTCCATCTTTGCGGCATCACTGCTTACAATCGCGCTTGCTTTCTCCCCTTCCTTTGAAATCCTACTATTATTAAGGATCATTCAAGGCATTGTGTTTGCAGGGATTCCTGCCATCGCAATGGCCTATTTGGGGGAGGAAATGGATCCTTCCAGTCTCGGTGTTGCCATGGGGCTATATATCAGCGGAAATTCCGTAGGCGGCCTGAGTGGACGGATCATTATGGGAACGGTGACCGATTTGTTTTCTTGGAAAATTGGCATGCTTTCTTTGGGCATTTTAAGTTTATTGGTCAGCATCTATTTCGTATGGGCATTGCCGGCATCAAGGCATTTTGAACCCAAACCGTTGCAATTGAAATCTTTAACGAAATCATTATTCACTCATTTAAAAGATCCGGGCCTGCTTTGCCTTTTTGGCATCGCCTTCACCTTGATGGGCGGTTTCGTCACATTATACAACTATATCAGTTATAAACTGTTAGGCGAACCGTACAATTTGAGCACAACCATCGTCGGCTGGATTTTTATCGTCTATTTGGTGGGCACCTTCAGCTCCGCCTGGTTCGGCAGTTTATCCGATCAATTCGGCCGCGGAAAAGTGCTTTTTGCCGGCATCCTCATCATGCTGTCAGGTGCCCTATTAACATTACCGGTTCCATTACTCATAAAAATTTTGGGACTCATTGTTTTTACATTCGGCTTTTTCGGTTCCCATTCCATAGCCAGTTCCTGGGTCAGCCATCGGGCGAAGAAAAATAAAGCCCAAGCCTCCTCCCTTTACTTGTTCGCCTATTATTTCGGTTCAAGCGTGGGCGGTACAACCGGGGGCGTTTTCTGGTCGTTATTCGGATGGAATGGCGTCATCGCATTTATCAGTGCGTTTATCACCCTTTCTCTGCTGCTAGCTGTTATACTTAACTTAACAAGTCGCAAATCCAACAATGAACAGTGAAAGCGGGGGCAGCTTATGGAAATTTACGATATTGAAGTGACAACAGCAGGAGGAGAAACGTATCCTTTAAGCCGTTACAAAGGGCAGGTCATGTTAATCGTCAACACAGCAACCCATTGCGGCTTTACTCCTCAATTTGAAGAGTTGGAAAAACTTTATCAAAAATATAAGGACCGGGGATTTGTCGTTTTAGGTTTTCCTTCCAATCAATTCAAGCAGGAACTATCATCGGCAAAAGATGCGGAGGAGGCTTGCCGCCTGAATTACGGTGTCACTTTCCCAATCCATGAAATCGTTGCGGTCAATGGGGAAAATGCCCATCCACTGTTTCAATTTTTGACAAGCCAAAGCAAAGGGGTTTTAGGTTCCAAAGTGAAATGGAATTTTACAAAATTTTTGGTGGATCGGAACGGAAACGTTGTTGCCCGATTTGCGCCGATCGATAAACCTTCCAAGTTCGAAAAGGAAATTGAAAAATATTTATAAATAAGAAAGGGACGCCATCTGAATGCGTCCCCTTTTTTCATATCATACACCCGCCAAGAAAGCTTCCATCAATTTTGTTCCCTCAGGTGTCCCTATCGACTCGGGATGGAATTGCACCCCGTAAACCGGATACTGTTTATGTTGGATGGCCATGATTTCCCCGTCGTCTTTTGATGTGGCAACAACCTCAAACTCTTCACTCAATGACGATGGTTCAATCACCAATGAATGATAACGCATCACTTCCACCTCGTTATCAAACTCTTTGAACAAACCTTTACGTTCATAATTTAATAAGGAAGTTTTTCCATGCATGATCCGATTGGCCTGCACAATTTCCCCGCCAAATGCGGCCCCGATGATTTGGTGGCCCAAACATACGCCAATCATCGGAATATCCTTGTAAAGTTCTTTCACAAGCTGCACGCTTTGGGGAATCTCATCCGGATTTCCCGGGCCCGGTGATAATACAATCGCTTCAGGATGTAAAGAACGGATTTCCTCAATGGTGATGTCATCATAGCGGACGACTTTGACCGCTTTTCCCAAAGCGGCAATTTGCTGATATAAGTTGTATGTGAATGAATCATAATGATCGATTAATAAAATCATCGCTCTACCTCCAACAACGCCTTCATTTTATTGATCGTTTCCTCATATTCAGACTCAGGAATGGAATCATACACAATGCCTGCTCCAGCTTGAACGTAGGCTTTGCCGTCTTTCACAATCATCGTGCGGATGGCAATGGCCAAGTCCAGATTGCCGTTTATGGAAATATATCCAATCGCTCCTGCATAAATCCCCCGTTTCTGTTGCTCCAGCTCATTGATGATTTGCATGGCCCGGATTTTTGGGGCGCCGGAAACCGTTCCTGCAGGCAAACAGCTCGTCACCACATCCACCACATGAACATCATCCCTTAATTCGCCAATCACTTCTGAAACGATATGCATCACATACTTATACCGTTCAATTTTCATATATTTCGAAACTTGCACAGTGCCTATTTTGGATACACGGCCGAGATCGTTTCTTCCTAAATCCACAAGCATCCGGTGTTCTGCCAATTCTTTTTCATCGTTCAACAGGATTTGTTCAAGTCTTTCATCTTCTTCCTTCGTTTTTCCTCGAGGTTTCGTTCCAGCGATTGGATTGGTTTTGATGATGCCATCCGTAATTTTCACTAAGCTTTCAGGAGAAGTTCCAAGAATCGTATAGTCATCAAATTCCAAATAATACATATAAGGCGAAGGATTGGAAGTGCGCAAACGGCGATATAGAGAAAATGGATTTCCCTCAAAATTGGACGTAAACCGTTGGGATGGTACAACTTGGAAAATATCGCCCCGTTCAATATATTTTTTGGCCTGATTCACCATTTTTACGAAGGTCTCTTTATCGATGGATGGCTGAAACTGAATTTCGCATTTTTCAACATCCATCAAACTAGGACCATTTTTCAGCTGTTCTTCAATGTCGCTGATGTATCCATTCAACTCTTCTTCCGTTTTGCCTTCAGAAAAAAGATCAATGGCCACGATAGCGACTTTTTGCAGTAAATGATCGATCACAATAAAACGATCATAGAAGAGCAGATGCACATCCGGCATATTTAGTTCATCCGGCAATACATCACCGATCTTTTCATTATAAAAAGCCGTGTCGTAACTAATGTATCCGATTGCGCCGCCAAAAAAGGAAAAAGGAAATGGTTCCTTTGAAACCGGGAGTAATTCTCTTAATTTTTGGAAGACGGTGCCTTCCACCTTCTCTTCCTCCCCATTTTTCTTAAACAAATAATGTTGGTTATCACCGATCAGTTCCGCAATCGGATCAAAGGCGATAAAGGAATATCTTCCGCTTTCTTCATGTTTGGCGGCTGATTCAAACAACACTTTATTTCTGCCCTTTATGCTGAGAAAAGCAGAAATTGGGGTAACCATATCCCCTTGCAAAGTTTTCATTACATAATTGACTGTCTCCACTGTCATCTCAACTTTCTCCTCTCGACTCATCTATACTTAAAATAATAAAGGCTTCCCGATGTTAAAGGACGGGAAGCCGTGGTACCACCTTTATTGACATAAGAGACCTTATGTCCACTCATGTTGGTAACGCCAACGACACGCCAGCACCTACTGAAGGTTCAGCACTGGAGCTAGAAAACCCATTCGTATTATGGCTTGCGCTAGCTCGCACCAACCGCTAGCTCTCTTTTAGCAAATCCGTAATACTACTCTTTTTCATCATTGCTTCTCTATTATGTTGAAAATATTTTATTATAAATTTTTTGATTATTCAATAAAACTCTTTTGAAAAATTATCGTTCACTATATTATTTGCACATAACTTCAGTGATTCAAAGGCCGATTCACCTTTAACCGAAACGGCCGGAGATATAATCTTGCGTACGCTGGTCTTTTGGTGTTGAAAATATTTGTTCCGTACGGCCATATTCCACCACTTCCCCATTTAAGAAAAAGGCGGTTTTGTCGGAAATGCGGGCCGCTTGTTGCATATTATGGGTCACAATGATGATGGAATAATTCTTCTTTAATTCCAGTATCAGTTGCTCGATTTTTAATGTGGAAATCGGGTCGAGAGCAGATGTCGGCTCATCCATCAAAATCACATCCGGTTCGATCGCCAGGCATCTCGCAATACATAGACGCTGCTGCTGCCCACCGGATAATCCATAAGCGTTGTGGTGAAGCCGATCTTTTACTTCCTCCCAAATCGCTGCTTTGCGCAACGACTTTTCCACAATCTCATCCAGTATTTTTTTGTTTTTTATTCCATGGATTCTTGGACCGTATGCAATGTTATCGTAAATGGATTTCGGGAAAGGATTTGGCTTTTGAAAGACCATCCCGACTTTTGTGCGCAGTTCTTCCACTTCAAACCCTTCATCAAAAATATTGCGCCCCCGATAAAATATTTCACCACCCGTTTTCACTGCCGGAACAAGCTCCACCATGCGGTTCAATGATTTAATAAAGGTGGATTTCCCGCAGCCGGACGGACCGATGATGGCCGTCACTTCATTTTCATTGATGGCCAAATTGATTTCTTTTAACGCATGATGTTTGCCGTACCATAGATTAAAATGGTTCGTACGGAATACCGAAATCCGCTCGATGGAATGTAAATTTTGACGCTCACCCGGATTCTCCATTATTCCGATATCGCCAGTCTTCTTTTCCATTTTGATTACCGTTTGCACCATATTTTCCCACATCCTCAATATCGTTTTTGGAATTTATTTCGGATATACACCGCAATTGAATTCATCAAGATGAGGACCATCATCAAAACGATGATTCCTGCGGCGGCAACATGCTGAAACTCTTCTTGGGGGCGCTTTGCCCAATCGTAAATTTGCAACGGCAAAGCGGTAAATTCACTCAATAAGCTGTCCGGCAAGAAATGAACAATCACCGGGATTCCAATGACGACCAATGGAGCTGTTTCCCCGATAGCACGGGATAACGCCAAAATGCTTCCCGTCAGAATTCCGGGGATGGCAGCCGGCAGCACCACACGGCTGATGGTCTGCCATTTCGTCGCCCCCATCGCATAAGAAGCTTCCCGCTGCTCATTCGGAACGGCCCGGATCGCTTCCTGTGCAGCAACGATAATGATGGGCAGAATCAATAAACTCATCGTTAATCCTGCTGCCAGGACACTTTTTCCTAAACCGAACATCCGTACAAAAATCGTTAAACCCAATAAACCGAAAACAATGGAAGGTACACCAGCCAAGTTGGAAATATTGGTACGAATCAAATCATTTAATTTATTTTTCTTCGCATATTCTTCCAGATAAATTGCTGTAGCCACTCCGAGAATAATGGAAGTTGGAGCCACAACGAGCATCAACAAGATCGAACCGATGAAGGCAGCTTTTACTCCCGCTTTTTCAGGGAAACGGGAAGCATACTGATTAAAGAAATCCCAATCGAAGTATCCGATTCCTTGGAAAACTATTCTTCCTACTAATACGACAAGGATGAATAAGGCAAACATCGTCGCAAGGAAAAAAATCCTTTTCCAAACTTTATTCCATTTCAAACGGGTTTGCATACGCTTCATTACGATTGTCTCATCGGTATATTTCACCATGTCAATATTCCTCCCTGAAGCGTTTCGAAATATAGTGGGCGACCAGATTCATCATTAATGTGAAAATAAATAAGGTAAATCCAACCGCATACATCGAATAATAGATCGTTGTTCCAAAACCGGCATCCCCTGAAGAAACTTGCACGATATAGGCCGTCATGGTCTGGATGGAACCGGTGATGTTAAAATCGAAAGTCGGTGTAGCACCCCCTGCAAGGGAGACAATCATGGTTTCGCCGATTGCCCTGGATATTCCCAATACGATGGATGCCATAATACCGGATAACGCTGCAGGCAGGACGACTTTTAATGAGACTTCGAGCTTTGTCGCCCCAAGTGCAAGTGCTCCTTCCCGAATGCCATTGGGCACGGAACTCATGGCATCTTCTGACAAAGAAATGATGCTCGGCAATATCATAATCCCCACCACAATCCCCGGACTGAGCGCATTGAATAACTTCAACGACGGAATGATGGTCTGCAATACCGGCGTGACAAAGGTTAATGCAAAGAAACCATAGACGATGGTTGGAACCCCTGCCAGCACTTCCAAAATCGGTTTTATGATCCGACGGGTCCGGTCCGTCGCATATTCAGTTAAATAAATGGCGACCGCCAATCCAAGGGGGACTGCCACAGCAATTGCGATGATAGTGACTTTTAACGTTCCCAAAACGAGCGGCAAAACACCGAAAGTTGGGTTGCTTCCGGAAAATGGGTACCATTCCGTACCGGATAAATACTCAACGATGGAAACCCTTTTGAAAAATTCTATCGTTTCAAAGATCAATGTGAATACAATTCCCAATGTGGTGATCACTGAAATGAGTGCCGCCATGATAAAGAATAAAGGCATCCCTTTTTCAATGATGTTTTTGAACGTTCTTTTTTGGTTCTTCGCTATCAATTGTTGGATTGATTGTCCGTTTCCTGACCTTTGCACCATTCATCCCCCCTTTTTGTTTGCGCAGGAAAAGTGCGGGATTCCTTCCACCCGAAACATTCCAAAGAATCATTTTAATTCTTCCAACCTTTTTAGCCCTTCTTCGTATTTCTCATCCGGCAATCGAACATAACCGACCGCTTCTGCCATATCCCCCGCGTTTTCCAATGAAAATTTCATAAAATCAAAGAAAGCTTTATTTTCTTTGACTTTCCCATCATTGACAAAAACATATAATGAACGCGAAAGCGGAATGTATTCCCCATTTTCGATGGTTTCGTTGGTTGGTTCCACACCATTGACACTAACGGCTTTTAGTTTGTCTTTATTTTCCAGGTAGTAAGCATAGCCAAAAAATCCAATCGCATTTTTATCAGAAACAACGCCTTGAACAATCACATTGTCGTCTTCCGATAATTGTGCTGAGCGGACCAAATCTTCTCCATCCAAAATGATTTCATCAAAGTAGTCAAAGGTGCCTGAGTCTGTTCCCGGCGCATAGTATACGATTTCTTCATCCGGCCATGATGGATCGATATCTGACCACTTTTTCTTAGTTCCGTCTTCAATCCAAATTTTTTTCAATTGATCGATCGTCAAATCAGTGGCCCAGTCGTTCTCCGAATTCACGACAACTGTAATCCCGTCATAAGCAATCTCAAATTTCGTATATTCAATGCCCGCATCCTTCAAAGCCGCCGCTTCTTCCTCTTTAATATCCCGTGACGCGTTCGAAAAATCCGTTTCACCGGCAATGAATTTTTCAAAACCTCCGCCGGTTCCTGATACACCGACAGAGACTTGTACATTCGGTTGCACAGCAGCATATTCTTCCACCAGCGCTTCTGTAATCGGGGCGACTGTCGATGATCCATCCCCCATCACGGAACCTGTGATTTGTCCTTCTCCGTTTTCCTTTTGTTGTGCCGAATTGCCTGAGTTTTCAGCTTCTTCATTGGAAGTCCCTGCACAAGCTCCCAATAATAGAGCCGAACCTAAAACGGCCGTCAATGATACGTATTTCCATTTTTTCATCCTCGATCTCCCCCATCTTTCATCCAGTTTTCCTTACATTTCCCACTTTATCGTCCGTTTATTGAAAGGATATAAACCCAATGTTAAGAAATTGTAAATTTCGAAACTTTAATAAAAGAATAAAGCGGTAGGAATCCGGGGAAACATGGCAAATAAAAAAACCGCAGCAATCGTGCTGCGGCCAATTATTCATTGACAACTTTTTCTTCTGTATCTTCATCAATTTTTTCGTCCGTTGTTGGAGGTAATATTTCTTTGTTGACTGTTTGATCAGTGATTTTGTTACTTTCATATTTATATTTTAATTCGAAATACTTATCCAATATTTCACGGGCAATTTGGTTATTGTAGGATGTATAAGTATCGCCTGTCGTCACCCATGGAATCACTACGGCATAAGCAACTTCCGGATTTTCATAAGGCGCAAAGCCAACATGGGTCAACGTTATTGTACGAGTTCTCCATTTTTCCCGCAAAGGTCCATAGTAAACAACCTCCGCTGTACCTGTTTTCCCCGCTGCTGTATAAGGAGCATTGGCAAATGCAGTGCGGGCTGTCCCTTGATTGCCGACATATACTCTGCGTAGCCCTTGTTTCACATAATTGACTTCATCTTCGGGATTTGAAATCCGGTTCAAGATTTTCGGTTGAACTTCTTCAACAAGGGGACCCAACGTTTTTCCATCTTCAGATGGCTCCCGGACTTCTTTCAATAGTCTTGGCTGTACCCGATATCCGCCATTGGCAATCGTTGAAATATATTGGGCCAATTGCAAAGGCGTATACGTATCAAACTGTCCGATTGCCAAGTCCAATATTTTACCTGGCGTATCCATCTCTCCTTGGAATCCTGCGAATTCATTTGGCAAATCGATTCCTGTTCTAACGCCAAGACCAAATTCGGCATAGCCGTTTCTCATTCTTTGCAAAGTATCGTCTCTTAATGATTTCAACGACATATTATACCGGTAATTAAGTCCGCCGATTTTCATGGCAACTTGGAACATATAGGAGTTTGAAGAACGTTCCAATGCTGTCAAATCATTCATTGGAATACTTCCCGATCTGTTAAAGATGGAACTTTTGGGATCTGTTCCGGCAAGTTTGATCGGTTGGTCGATTAATCTCGTACCCGGTTTAACGACCCCTTCTTTATACCCCATCAATAAAGTGGCTGCTTTTACAGTCGACCCCACTTCATAAGCCGTTGTAAATGTGCCGTAGGAATAATCTGCTACATATGTTTTTCCTGTATCAGGGTCCTTCTCAATTTTTTTGCCGACCATTGCAAGGATTTCACCGGTCTTCGGATTCATCATGACATAGAAAGCGCGATCTAAAAGGGAAGAGCCGCCTTTCGATTTCGCTTCAAGCAATTTTTGTTCCACAATTTTTTCCGCTGCTGCCTGCAATTCAATATCGATGGTTGTGACTAAATCCTTTCCTGGTTCACCATCGAAGGTTGTAACCGTATCAATCACTTCGCCTTTTCTGTTCGTAATATTTTTCACGACAGATTTTCGGCCTTGCAGCAATTCTTCATATTGGGATTCAAAATAACTTTCCCCTACCCGGTCATTACGGGAATAATCACGGGCCAAATAATGATATAATTGGGATTTCGGAATCCCTTTGCTTGGAACTGTTGTTCTGCCCAAAACCGCCAACGAGCTCAATTTAACCCTTTTCCAATCGGTTGTCGTATTGACTCCCGGCAATTCGAATAACCGTTCAGAAACGCGGGCAAATTCTTCATCGGATACATTTTCGCTTTTGATAATCTGTGGCGATAAATTATATCCTGAAGACATTTCACGGTAAATCGCCAACACTTCCAAATCAAAATCGGAAAGCTCCGCCAATTCTTCGTCCGTGATACGGTCTCTCACCAGCTGATCTATTTCAGCTTGCGCTTCTTTATCGTCCTCAAATTTTTCCCTTATTTTCTTTTCTTCCTCTTTGGATACTTTCTTATAGGCTTTTTCTTTATTTTTCATAATCCAGAAATCTTTTTTGTCGCGAAGGGTTACCCGATTGGTCGGTTGGTCGATCAACTTCGCCAATTTCTCAGCCACTTCAATCATTTCTTCTTGTTTGGTGTTTGGAAATTTTGTATATGTAATGGCATTTTGGGGCTCATTATCGACCAGAATTCTTCCGTACCGATCGTAAATTCTTCCACGGGGTGAACTCGTATTAACCGATACTTCCTCCGTTCTTTGCACTTCCAGAACGTATTCTTCCCCTTTAACAATTTGCAAATAACCTAAACGCAATATTAAAATCGAGAACAAAATAAAAATCGAAATAAACAGAACGTTCATTCGAAATGAAAGGCTCGTACGAGAATCTCCTTTGTTGTTTGATTTCTTTAACAGCTTCCGCATCGGCACCCTCCTTTTCAACGAAGCTCATCCATGCTCTTTAGTATAGCACTTTACCTTTTGATTAAAAAGAAAATTCCTTCAGCATTTGTGACGGTTCCTATTTTTTAAAGGTTTCATTTCAAACAAAAAGAGAGGAGTTTTTCTCCTCTCCGCATAAACCCTTTGGCTTATTTTATTAATTGATCCACATTCTCAATTGGCATCGGTTTATAGAAATAAAAACCTTGGGCTGTCGGACATTCCATTTTATGTATTAATTGGAGTTGTTCCCTTGTTTCTATTCCTTCAGCTACTGTATGCAGCCCCATATTTTTTGCCATTTGGATGATCGACTGGACAATGATTCTTCCTTTATCATCATGCACTTTATTCACAAAGTTCCGGGCAATTTTAATTTCGGAAATGGGAAGATTCATCAAATAGCTTAATGATGAAAACCCGACTCCGAAATCATCGACAGAATTTTCAAAACCAAACTTCTGCAAACTTTGCAATATCGAGTTTGCCCGTTCAATATCAACCAAACAAATGCTTTCTGTAATTTCCAGTTTCAAATATTTCGGGTCAATACCATATAGATTTGTCAACCCGATTAAATCTTCAACAAATGTCGGTGTGTAAAAATGGGAAGGTGAAATATTGACCGCCACTTGATATAAACGCTGATTTCTCTCTTTTCTCTTTCTGAGCCATTGAAGAACTTGTTCAATGATAAGGGAATCGAGCTCTTTGATTTGCCCCAGAGATTCCGCCACTTCAATAAATACGGTGGGTGAAACAACCCCCAACAGTTTGGAATGCCATCTGGCAAGCGCTTCGAAGCCTTCCACTTCACCGGTTCCAATTTTCACTTTTGGCTGCAAATGCACAGCGATTTCCCTATTTTGAATTGCCCGAATCAACTCGTTTTGAAGTTCCATTGTTTTTTCAATTTCGATTCCATACTCTTCTTTGTAAGATACAATGGTATTGCCGGGGGATTTTTTGGCCACATTCAAGGCAATATCCGCAAAATGCACCAATTCATGGATATTCCCTGTGAAATAACTTAATGAGACCACGCCAATATTGAAAGAGATAAATAACTCCATTTGATTAATAATAAATGATTGGTTCTTTATTTCTGACAATTTTTTTGTATAATGCTCAATTTTATCCTCATGGCAAATTCCGAAAACAATTAAAGATGCTTCGGAAGTTTTGGAAATGATGATTTCGATATCGGATAATTCGCTGCGTATCCTCTTTTCGATTTCCTTTTGCAATAAAGAGAGCTGGGCATTCTTTAAAAAATGGATGATTTGAAGGTAATTTGTCGGCTGTATCAACAACACAAAGCCCGTTGTATTCTTCCCGATTTTCTTCTGCAATTGATTTAAGAAAAATTCGTAGTCGGTTAATCCGGAAATTGGATCTATGTATTCCAGTAACTCTTGATTTGGAATCTTATGATTCTTTTCATGAAAGATCATTACATCAAATATGTGGTTTCCTTCATCATCAAAAAACGGTTGACGCAATACATCAATCAACAAAGCACTTCCATCTTTCCTCCGGCACAACACTTCCCTTTTACTGTTCCAATTCGTGGAGCCAAACTGTAAAATAGATTCAAAGGTTTGATTTTTCACATCATCTGTTATGTATCCTGTTAATTCCGTAAATATGTTATTGGCATATAAAATACGATGATTAACAGTATCTAAAACGAGGAAGGCCGTTTGGAACTGTTCGCCGATTCTGCAAAGCCAAAAAAATAAATTCTCTTTTTCCAATTTCGTTTCTAGCACTCGATGTCCCCCTTCCAATTACACCTCCACCTATATATTATAGAAAAATATGAAAAAAAAGCTACTTTTTAGTAAGTGATTTTTCTTCAAATAAAAGAAAAAGCGGAACAAAACTTTGAAAAATAACAAAAATAAATTACAAAAGCAGATTAGATGATAATATTTTATAAAAAAACTACAAAAAATTTTTTTATTATTTTTCCCAAAAAATTCATTTTTTATTGAAAATCAATGGCATTTTTGTGAACCTTAGCTTATTAAAAATTAGAAAAAATAAATTACCATCCATATTTGGATGATAATTTGTTTTCATGATATACCATGGCTATTAAATCATGATTCATATATAACATTATTCAGCAAAATTATAATTGAATAATTTTTGGGTCTTTCCCTTTTGAATTCATTATTTTTATTTGTGAAGGGACGATTTTTAATACCACCATGTTCGGATCATCCGGACCATCAAACCAAAATCTTAACACTTTATTCCAAACTTTCTCCTTCATTCCTTCATCGGAAGACACTTCCACCCTGCCTTCAATTTCCAAGTAGGAATCTCCAAATCCTTTGCCGTCATAACCGATTAAAATGTGGGTATAAGGATTTTTTGAAAGTTCCTCCACTTTATGCGTGTCTTTTTTGGTAACTGTGTACAATGTAAAATTATCATTATAAAACGCCATATACCGGGAATGGGGCTTATCTCCCTCGATGGTCGCCATTGTCCCCACCAGATTATCATTCAATATTTTTTCTGCGATTTCTCGATCTGTTTTTGGCATAACAACCACTCCATCCGTTTTTTTATTTTTTAGTATTTCAAAAAATGATTGTTTTATGTGAATGTCATACAACTGGCCGCCAACTTTTTAAAAATTGTTCCGTTTTTGATCTGCCTAATTGGATCAAATGTTCCTTCGCTTCTTCGTCCAGGTCGAATTGGGTTGCATGGATGTGCTCCACCGGAATGAATATGATGTTCTTTTCGTGTCTTCTGGAAATGTAGCGGTTATCGTGGGCGTTCATCATGGCTTTAAACAATGCCTCAAATAAATTCAATCCGTTATTTATCTTTTGGGGAGGAATTTCCGCGGCTGGACTGCTGAGCTTCAGCCCCAATAAAGGACGGATCCTTTTCCCATTATCATAGATCCACAAAGGGAAATTGCTTAACACGCCTCCGTCGACAAAAACGGAATCCCCATTCCCATTGTTTAATCTTACAGGTTCAAAGAAAAATGGTATTCCGCAGCTCATTCTTAATGCCTTTGCGACCGAAAATTCTCTCCAATCTTTTCCATACAAATGCAGATCATCGGGAAGCACAATCATCCGGCCATTGGTTAAATCTGATGCAACGACTTTCAACGTATCGTGGGGCAAGTCTCCAAATGTATATACATCTTTCTCCGCCAGTTTTTTACACAACCATTTTTCAAGAGCTTTTCCTTTGTACAATCCTAATCGGACATAAAGATTGAGCCATTTCAAAAAGGGAAGAGTTTTAGAATATTTCGGCGGATCCAATAACGATTTCGTGTCCAATTCTTCCAGTGCCTTTTCGATCTCTTTTACTGTGTAACCCGCTGCGATAAAAGCTGCGACAATTGAGCCGGCGCTTGTTCCGGCTACCCTTTTAAAGGTGAATCCCTTTTCCGTCAACACTTGATAGGCACCGACAAAGGCAAACGCTTTTATTCCACCGCCTGAAAATACACCATCAATTTCCATGTACCCTCTCCCTTATCTTTCATTGTTATACTTTAAGAAAAGATAAGGGATTTTAGAACTTTTTATCGAGAAAAATCGAAAACAAGTATGAAAAAAATCGCAAGCCCATCGTACTTTTTTCTTGTAAGGCCTGCGATTTTCCTTAAACGTCTTTTATTCATTTAAGATGGACGGATTTTGCTTGCTGGACGGCTTTCCCTTATTTTCATTCTGGTTTTCTTTTTTTGCTTTCTCGTTTTGGCCGATTACATCTAAATCATCTGGGCTTAAATCATATCCGTAACCGTATTCTTCCCGGTCCAATGGTTTTTCTTTCTTCTTTGCCATATCGGTCACCTCCATCGGACTTAATTTGCCTCATCATGGCCGATTTATACTTTGAATGACCGATGAACGTAAAAAAAGGCGAACCCCAACAGGATTCGCCTTCTTCTTATGATTGAATCATATTATTTTTTCGCAGCTGCGTATTTTTCAGCTACAACGTCCCAGTTTACTACATTCCAGAATGCGGAGATGTATTCAGGACGGCGGTTTTGATATTTCAAGTAATAAGCATGTTCCCAAACGTCCAAACCTAGGATTGGTGTTTCACCTTCCATGTATGGAGAATCTTGGTTTGGAGTGGAAGTAACTTTTAGTTCGCCGTTTTTGTCCACAACAAGCCAAGCCCAACCTGAACCGAAGCGGCCAGCTGCAGCTTTGGAGAATTCATCTTTGAACGCATCGAAGCTGCCGAATTTTGCATCGATTGCAGCTGCTAAATCACCTGCAGGAGCTTTTGCACCGCCAGGAGTCAAGATTTCCCAGAATAATGAGTGGTTAGCATGTCCACCACCGTTGTTGCGTACCGCAGTTTGTTTATCTGCAGGCACTGCATCAAGATTTGAGATTAATTCAATCAAATCTTTATCAGCAAATTCTGTGCCTTCAACAGCAGCATTTAAGTTTGTCACATACGTATTGTGGTGTTTCGTATGGTGAATTTCCATTGTTTGTGCATCAATATAAGGTTCTAAAGCGTCATATGCATAAGGTAATTTTGGTAATTCAAAAGCCATGAAAATTTCCTCCTTTTATATAAATCAGTAATTTCTTACCTCTTCTATAAGATTATCAGAATAAAGATAGCCGTTCAATTATTACGCTCACCTGCTCAATGATTTTCAGACTTTTGACCGAAATTTGATCAACCCCAAAAATTCAGCCAACTTCACTATAACCTTATGAAGGGTTTTTTATACAATGAAATGCTTCATTAAAAAACAATCGCAATGATAAAGATGAGAATCATCACCAATTGAAGAATGCTTTTGGTGATCACGGATGTCAAAAAGCCGACAAGCGAACCGATCCCTGCCCGGACAGCTTGTGGGAAATCAGATCTTGCAACGATAAATTCCCCGAGCACCGCTCCAATGAAAGGGCCGATAATTATGCCCAAATACGGTATGATGAAAGGTCCAATCAACAACCCGATCGTGCTGCCCCAGAGGCCGGCTTTCGTGCCCCCAAACTTTTTTACACTGACAAGATTCGCTAAAGCATCCGCCATAAACAATAAAACCACGAACAATATTTCAATCAGCCAGAACCACCAGGAAAGTTCAGCAAAGGAGAAAAACAGCCCATACAAGATGAACCCGAACAATAAAAACAGCACTGATGGTATGACAGGATATAATAACCCTGCAAAGGCAATGATAAAACAAATGATAATCAACAACCAGGCCAGTATTTCCATCCTTTTCCCTCCATATCTTAACTGTATTTACGTAAAGATTTTGAAAAAGTTTCATTTCAACAAATTTGTCCATTTTTTCTTATTTCATGATAAACTTTCAATGGAGGAGAAGAAGATGGTCACACATATACAATTGTTCATAGACAGCCTATTTCAACCGAAAAAACTGGCGGCTTATCGTGTGCTGCCAATCGGCAAAGTGATTCAATACGTATTTATTTTGATTGCAATCGTAACGATATTTGCATTTATTCAATTTTTGACGGGCGTATCGGAAACGGCGATCCAATTCAAAGGATTGCGGCAATACGTCAAAGATATTCAATGGCTTCTTTATCCATTCGCACTTTTTTTATTATTTTTCACCTCTACCGTCCTGCTGTTTGTCAGAATTTCGATTTACGCGGCAATCGGGGCATTATTACTGAAATTGTTGAAACGGCGGGGAGAATATCGTCATATGTGGAGAACAACCGCTTTCGCCATTACTTGGTCAACCCTTCTTTCCATTCTATTTTCTTTCCTATCCATTTCTAGCTGGGTTGCAACAATGGTTTCTTCGATTCTTACCATTGTTCTATTAATTTTTGCTTCATTAAACTATCCAAAATTGGCAAAATCGAAGTTCTGAATCCTTCCTTGCTTCATATAGTGGAGCAAGGAGGGATTTTTTATGAGGCTCTTTCTATCAATCGCCATTGCAATCATTTTGATAACGGTCATCAAAATAGATTTGACGGAAGGAACGGTTCCTGTAACCGCCTATTCCAAATCGGCCCCATGCAATGAACAACTGGCTGTGAAATATGTGCCGGTCATTACGGAAGAAGGGGATACGGTGCAAAGCTTGCTTGCCCAATATCCTGCCGACGAGAGAATTTCCTTGCCGGAACGTATGGCGGATTTCTATAAATTGAATCCCCATTTAAAAAAACAGGTCATTGTGCCTGGCGAATTGATCAAAATACCAATCTATTCTAGCAATCAAAATTGCGAAAAATAAAATGTTTCTTCCTTGTCGACACTATTTTACACTGCTAAAATAATGGAAGTGAAGGTACGGGAAAAGTACCTCAAAAAGGAGAGAGTTTTGATGAGTGAAATTATTCATCGTACAAAAACACGTCCTGTACGAGTTGGTAATTTAACAATCGGCGGGAACAATGAAGTCATTGTTCAAAGTATGTGTACAACAAAAACCCACGATGTGGAAGCGACTGTCGCTGAAATATTGAGATTGGAAGAAGCAGGTTGTCAAATCGTGCGGGTTGCTGTTCCGGATGAACGGGCGGCAGCAGCCATTCCTGAAATAAAAAAACGAATCCATATCCCGTTAGTGGCGGATATTCATTTCAACTATAAACTTGCATTAATGGCAATCGAAAACGGCATTGATAAAGTGCGCATCAATCCTGGAAATATCGGGCGCCGTGAAAAAGTGGAAGCCGTTGTCAAAGCGGCGAAAGAACGGGGCGTTCCAATCCGGATTGGCGTCAACGCAGGCTCCCTTGAAAGACATATCCTTGAAAAATATGGTTATCCAACAGCGGATGGAATGGTCGAATCTGCTTTGCATCATATAAAAATACTTGAAGATTTGGATTTCCATGACATCATCGTATCCATGAAAGCTTCCGATGTGAATCTTGCCATCGAAGCCTACGAAAAAGCGGCGCGCACCTTTGATTATCCATTGCATCTTGGCATTACGGAATCCGGAACACTCTTTTCCGGCACAATCAAATCCGCTGCCGGTTTAGGTGCCCTTCTTTCAAGAGGCATCGGAAATACAATCCGTATTTCCCTCTCCGCTGACCCGGTGGAAGAAGTGAAAGTGGCAAGGGAATTATTGAAATCCTTTGGTCTTGCATCCAACATGGCAACATTGGTTTCCTGCCCTACTTGCGGACGAATCGAAATCGATCTCATTTCCATCGCCAATGAAATCGAAGAATACATTTCCAAATTAAATGTACCGTTGAAAGTGGCTGTGCTTGGCTGCGCGGTAAACGGACCTGGAGAAGCGAGAGAAGCGGACATCGGAATCGCCGGGGCCCGCGGTGAAGGCCTGCTCTTTATGAAAGGCAAAACCGTACGGAAAGTCCCTGAGGAAACGATGGTGGAAGAATTGAAAAAAGAGATCGACAAATTGGCGGCAGAAAAATTGGCTGAACGGGAACAGCAGCAAATCTGAATTTAAGGGGGGTCTATCATGAAGCAGGAAAAGCCCCGTTTCGGTATTGATATCGATGGGACAGTGACTACTCCTGATACGCTGATTCCGCATATCAATAAACAATACAAAACAAATATCGTGCTTGACGATGTGGTTGAGTACGACTTTTTAAGCGCTTTCCCCCACCCCGTTGACCGGAACGAGTTTGCGCGATGGTTCAAAGAAAATGAACCGTATCTCTACTCTGTAAGCAAAATTGCCAACGATGCCCAACGAATTTTAAACCATTGGCATAAACAATATGAGTTATATTATATTTCCGCGCGGGACCAGCACTTGTATGACGTAACAAAACGTTGGTTTGAAGAGCATCAGGTGCCTTATGATCACATTGAATTGATCGGCAGCCACAATAAATTGGAGGCTGCAAAAAAATACCGCATTGAAGTATTTTTTGAAGATAAGCACGATAATGCGGTGGAACTTGCGGAAGAACTGAAAATTCCCGTGCTGTTATTTGACACCCCTTATAATCGCAAAGCCGTTCCTTCCAATGTCATAAGGGTGCAAAATTGGAAAGAAGCGAACCAATGGATTCAGCGCCATTTTTGATGGCATCGCTAGACTTGTCCATCTTGCCGGACCAGCCTAGCGTTTTTTTATATATCCAAAATCCCCCTCACCCAACGGTCCACAAACGATTCAAAAGTAATCCCATAGCGGTTATAAATATCATGATAGACAAAATAAATTCCCAGTTTTTCCAGCAACTCATCATTGATTTTCATGAAAACTTCCCTTCTATTAGAGTTGATTTCATTGATTTTTAACGGAAATTTCATATTCCTCTAATCCAACGATGAATTTTTTCGCTATTATGATAATGAACGGTAGTTCCATCACTGGGGGGTTGGTAATGCGGAGAATGCATTGTTTTTTTGCACTCATATTTTTTATTTTTCTACTAGCTGGATGCAGCGATATTAAAGAGGCGGTTTCCGGCATACATACTCAGGCGGAAAAAGCGAAAAGCGGTTTAACGGTTGATGCTTACTCATTGCGCGAATTTGAAATTGAATATAATGATGAAACCTTTACTGTAGAAGAATTGTTTAAAACTATTCTACGTGATGTCCAATGGGAATATGAAAAAAATCAAAATCAGCATCAATTGCTGATCAAGGGCACTTGGAAAGAGCCTCTTTTCGACTATTTGCAATTATCGGATGAAGTAAAAGAAGAACTTGCAACTACGGGAAAAATTTTGATTACATTAACATTTGAAGAGGATCAGCTGGTTCCCGGCGAAACAACGGTGACAATGAAATTAAAAGAAGATACATTGGTGGATGAAAAAGGAGAAGATATTTTACATTACTTTTATGATATTTATTTGGGCGAAAAAATGTGAATGGAGCCAATGCTGTGCACCCATCAAAAAAAGCTGACATTCGTCAGCTTTTTTAATTATATTTGTTCAAGAATAAAATGAATAAAATCATTCATGTTTTCGGGTGAAACCCCATGGCCCACAGGATATGTTTTATAGACCACCTTTGCCCCATATTCCTCAAAAAACGCTTTGCTTTTTTCACTCCAAACGATTGGGTAGTCATAATCATATTCCCCGTGGGAAATGAAAATTTTCGTCTCCGTCATATTCTGTTTATAATATTGATCTTTGACAAAGTCCGGCAAATATCCGGACAATGCAGCACATGCTTTAATCCGGTTCCCCATTGCCACACATAAAGTTTGTGCGATCACAGCACCTTGATTAAAACCTGCCACAAAAATTTTCTCCGGATCCAATTGATATTCGTCGATCGCTTGCAAAATAAAATCTTTGGTGACGGCCACCACTTTATCGAAAATTTCCTGTACCGGCTTTCCTTCTTCCTCAAACGTATAAAAGGCGTAACCGGGATCATGGGTGATCGGACCTCTTAAACTGAAAACATGGCAAACCTCCTGAATGCCCCCGATAATTTGCAGCAAATCCTCCTCATCGCTGCCCAATCCATGGAACAAAAAGATCGCTGGACTTTGTTTACTTTCCACTTTAGGTTCGATATGTTTAAAAGTAAATACTGATTGCATTTTATTTCCTCCCGACTTATATCCTACTATACAACTATATTTTCTTTATTTTATGAAAACATATTATTTTTGCATTAATTTTGTTGATAACCCTTTTTAAGTTTTACTAGAAATCAATGATAATATTTCAAAAAATGTCGATAAAATGTATCTTTTTTATTATTTTTAAAAAATTTGTCTATTATTTGAAAATTAATTTGGTAAACTAAGATTAGAAGTATTTTATCAATTATCCTTCAACCACTTTCGGGGAAAATTTTACCGATTTTCATAGTAAAGGGGTGTCAATGTTGTATAGGGAAATTACAGTAGATCGCAGCTTATTATATATCGAGCAATATCATATCGACAATTTTAATAACCTGGCAAAAAAGTATAATCAATGCAATCATCTTGTAAAAGAGGGAGCACTTAATATCATAGATGCATGGATTATCGCCTTTAATATTTGGCTTTTATTACTTCCCGATAAATATAACATCATTCACTCAGCCGAAAAAACCCTATACTACTCCTCGAATTTCGTCATACTAAATGCACTTCAAGAAAATGTTCATTTTAATCAATTAAAAGCTCGAAAAAATCGCCCCGAATTATTATATTATATCATTTCTCTTTTACTGGCTACAGGTTTAAATAAATGGATTTTGCAAGTGATGACAAAATACGATTTAACCCATATGATTGAACGGAATAAACGACGGATCTACTTTGATGCGCATTTAGGGTCGGAGGAAGATCTCCAAGCCTTTTTGGAGGATCAATCAAAATTCGTGAAAGCGGCTGTAAAAGAGTTAAATTCCACAAATTCCTTTGATAAAATGATAAAACGTGCCATTGATGAAGCCTACAAAATTTTTAATGAATATCGGAATAAATCAAAAGAGCCATCCACTTCCTGAAGATGGCTCTTTTATTTGGTTATTATTATATTAATTGTTTTCCAATGTGGAAGCGACTTCCGCAATCACCACAATATTGTCGATTGTAGGACTCTCTTCGCTTCCGCCTGCAGGACGTTTATGCGCTTCTTTGAATGAATCGCTCTCTCTCCATGCCTGGAAGTCTTCCAGTGTATCCCAATACATGACTACACTCATTTCATCATAATCTTCAAATTGGGTGCTCACCAATACTTCCACTTTCTTGAAACCTTTGAATGTCAATAATGGGCCAGGTTGTGTAAATCGTGGAGCCATTTTTTTCGCAAATCCTTTTTTAACTTTGATGCGATTTGTCACTGTATACATAAAAACAAACCCCTTTTTCTATTGAGAATAATTATCATTTACATTATTAACATAGTTTAATGGAATACGCAATCCGTCCCTTTTATTCATTTGCCAAAAAATCAAAACGGAATGTATCATCCGTGATCGGTTCCACTTTTGCCAATGCATACGTGGAACCTTTTTGGGAAAAGAAATCGTATGTGGATCCTTCATTTCGGATTCCGTTCATTACAATGGGGTTGATTTCCTCCTCCGGAAACATGGTATCCAAGCCCAAATTCATCAACGCTTTATTGCCGTTATAGCGAATGTACGCCTTCACTTCATCCTCCAGGCCGGTTCCCCTGTATATTTCATCTGTGTATTGCAATTCATTGTCGTACAATTCCAGCAGTAATTCATAACCCCATTGTTTTAATGATTCTTGCTGTTCTTTCGTAAATTGGTTGAATAGATTTTGGGCAAAGATTCCGACAGCCACTCCATGAATCGATTCATCTCTCAATATGAGGGATATCACCTCTGCGCTGTTTCGCAAAATCCCTTGTCCGCCCAGATAGAGCGGATAGAAAAATCCGGAATAGAACAGGAAGGATTCGAGCATGACAGAGGCAAACATGGCTTTCCATAAACTCACCGGATTATGTTCTTGAATGGCTTGATAAATTTCCGCAATTTTTTGCGCTTTATACTGCAAATGTCCATTTTCTTTCACCCATTGAAAAATTTCTTCGATTTCGTCTTTGTTGCAAAGGGTTGTAAATATATAGGAATAGGATTTGGCATGGATGGCTTCAAAAGCGCCAAACACCGTCAATACCGCTTTCACTTGCAAATCCGGCACATGCCTTGCTATTTCATTCATACCGATATTGGTTTGGATGGTATCAAGCAGCGTGAGGCCTCCAAAAACCTTTTTATACGTTTCCTGATGCCCAAAAGTTTTCCATTGCGGTATATCTTTTGACACGGCGATTTCTTCCGGGAACCACATTTGCTTCCATTGCTGATCCCAAAATACTTTGGCAAGGCCATTGGTCGGCTGATTCCAATTCACCGCTTCATAAGTTAAATGGTGCATGCTACACATTCCTCCAATTTTTGTAGTCGTTGGCGCACATAATAGACCGTTTTGATGCCGCGTATCCAGGCATAAATATACACTTTGGCGAGTCTTTCCGTCGTCCACTGGTCCGTAACATAAACGGTCATGGAAATGCCCTGATCCACATGTTTTTGTGCCGCCACATATAAATCAATCATTTTATACGGATCCAGGTCATAAGCTTCCACATAAGTTTCCTGATTTTCGTTGTTCAGGAATGGCATTGGATAAATCGTGCGGCTATCCGCATAATCCCGAATTTCCACTCTTTCCGTAATGGGGGCGATGGAAGCGGTGCAGGAACGGATATATGAGATGGAACCCGTTGGCGCAATCGCCAGTCGATAAGCATTGAATAGCCCGTATTTCATGACATCTTCTTTCAATTTTATCCACATATCCCGGGTGATGATCGGCACGTTTCCCAAGGCTCTTTTCACCGCTCCAACCGGTTCTTTGTCCGTCTTATGGATGTAATTTTCAAAATAGTTGCCGTTTGCATATTCGCTCTCTTCAAACCCAAAAAAAGTTTCTCCCTTTTCTTTCGCCATTTGCATGGATGATTTCAATGAATAATAGTTCAATGCTTCCATGAAATAATCGATGAATTCGATGGACTCCTTTGAACCGTACCGAATATTTTGGGAAACGAGATGGCCGTGCAAATTCATCACGCCCAGTCCGACCGAATGCATCAACCGATTCGCCTTTCTGACAGAAGGCACATTTTTGATATTGGTCATGAGGGACACTTGCGTAAGCAGCCGCATTGCCGTATCAACCAGCTCTTCAAAACGGTGAAACTTCGTCGCATGGTGAATATCCAACGAACCAAGATTGCAAGATACATTCAATCCGTATTCATTCGGCTCATCTTTGTCATGAATGACGCTTGTCCGCTGCAATTGCAAAATTTCCGTGCAAAGATTGGACATCTTCACTCTTCCCAATTGTTTTAAAGGATGACGCTTATTGACGTTGTCATCGAAAATTTCAAATGGATAACCGGATTCGAATTGGCTTTTCTTAATTTCTGTATATAATTTTCGTGCATTGATCCATTTCAACTTTCGGATATTCGGGTTATTGAGCAGTTCCCCATACATTTCCGTCATGCTGATTTCGGACATTCTTTTTCCGTATTCCCGATAAATGTCATAAGGGCTGAAAAGGGCCATCTCTTCATCCTTTTTCATCAGCTCAAAGAAAATATCAGGTACAATGACGCCCGTTGATAAAGTTTGCAACCGGATTTTTTCATCGGCATTCGGCTTTTTGGAAGAAATAAATTCTTCAATATCCCCGTGGAAGATATTCAAATAGGCAACGCCCGAGCCATTCCGTTGGCCCAATTGATTGGAGTAGGCAAAAGCGTTTTCCAACAGTTTGGCAACGGGCATGACCCCGCTTGCCCGATTGGCGATTCCTTTGATTGGATCCCCCAAAGGCCTCAAATCCGTCAAATTGACCCCCACTCCTCCGCCAAGTCTTGAGAGTTCCAGACAATATCCAATGTTTTCGGCAATGCTGTTCATCGAATCATCCATCGACAATTTGAAACAGCTAACCAATTCACCCCGCGCTTTTTTCCCGCTGTTCAGGGCAGTTGGCGTCGCCGGTTGAAAAGCTTCCATGATGGCACGGATCGCCTTTTCCGCCATTTGTTCATTTCCATCCGCCAGATAAAGGGCAATAATGCTCATACGATCTTCATAAGTTTCTAAAATTTCCTTTCCATCCCGGCTTTTCATTGCGTAGCTGTCATAAAATTTTTTAGCGCTCATAAACGTTTGGAAACGGAACCGGTAGGCATAGGCGATTTCAAATATTTGCCGGATAAAGTCCATGGAATACTTTTTCAAGAAAGCTTCCTCATAATAACCTTCTTCTATTAAATAACGAACCTTTTCTTCTATGCCCGAAAACTGGCGCATGCGGGGATGAATATACTCGAAGAAAAATTGACGGGTGGCCTGCCGATCTTTCTCCAAGTCGATGCGGCCCGTTTGCCGAAAGTGATTCAACACTTCATTATTGAGCATTAAATATGTTTTCATCTGAAAATCCCCCCTTGTATCGTTCTTTTATAAAACTCCATAATGGCGTGATAATTTTTTTGAAATCCCCTTAATTCAATCTTTTCAACAATCGGGATGCCATAAGTTTCACTGATCACATCTGCAGAACGGCAAAAATAAGAATGACCAAAATTGGAATTCCCGCTTGCCACCACTCCTTTGCAAAGGTGGGCATTATTTTTTAAAAACCCTTCTACAATTGGTGGCACTTCCCCAATTCCATCGGTATAAGTGCACAACAAAAAGGGTTCGTCCAATATCAGCCCTTCTTGAATTTCAATGTTCGGCAATCCTAATTGATGAACGATAAACCGCACATTTCCGGTTCTTGAGGCATAAGCGATCATACCTTCATCATGCCGATGATTTTTTTGGCTTCTTCCATGTCATCCATCAGCTCACCGTCAATTTCCATAACCGGGACAGTAAAGAATCCGGCTTTCAATAATCTTTCTTTCGCTTCTTCATTGGAATCAACGTTTATTTCCTCATATTGTCTTTCGAAACCCAGTTTCTTTAACTCAAATTTCATCAACATGCACTTTGGACAAACTTTTTTGGAATATAACTTCATATCCTTTCTCCTTTCCATCAATTCAATGACAAAAAAATAAGCCATACCCTTTTTCGGGTAAGGCTTTGAAATGGAAACAATCAGGCGCTAAGAAATGGACCTTTTGCTTCCATTTCTTAGCCCCCGAAGAAATGAGCAATTTCCGTTTATCAGGCAGGTCTCCTGGCTCATGCATCATCCTACAAGTTCCCTTCCCATGCCATTGGCACAGTGGATTTGAACTTTTCGTCAGCAATTACAGTTGCGGGGACAGCATCAGATTTTCACTGATTTCCCTTTTAATCTACTATATATAGTAGAACCTGATAAACAAATATACTATATATTGTGTTGTCGTGTAACATTGTAACATGCAGATTTGTTAAATACAAGTGGAATTGGAAAAACTTAATGTTTAAGCATGATTTCCAATCGTCTTAATGCTTTTTCCTGCTGAATGTACAACTTTTGGGCCTCTTCCAAAGAAATGAGTTGAAAGCGTATTTTCGAAAAGGGTTGAAGTTGGGCGAGTTTCGGCAAATCAACGGAAACCACTTGAGCCAATTTAGGATAACCGCCCGTCGTCTGACAATCCGCCATTAAGATAATGGGCTGCCCGCTTGGAGGCACTTGGACGGTTCCAAAGGTGACTGCCTCTGATAATAATTGGATAGGTTCTTTCGTAATTAGTGGACTATCCCCCATTAAACGGTAACCCATGCGATCCGCATCTTTCGAAATCGTAAAGATGCAATTGATGAAGGCATTCCTGCTTTTTTCCGCAAATCGATCATATTCCGTCCCTTTTACCACCCGAATTTCCGCATCCTGACTCTTAATCAACCAATCTCCCGGCAGAATCCCCCACTTTCCTTTTTGCACTGGCTTCGATTCCGGAATTGGAAGTTCGTCTCCTTTTTGCAAAGGGCGGCCTTTAAATCCTCCTATCCCGGCACGGATATAAGTGCTGTAACTATTTAATACTTTCTTGACTTGAATTCCACCTTTGATGTGCAAATAGCCCCTTGCTCCATCTTTGCAGGAGCCCAGCTTTAAAATGCTGCCCTTTTCGGCAAAAACCGGCTTCCACATCCGGCATGGTTTCTCATTCAAGAGCGGATGAAAATTGGCCCCTGTCAAACAAAACACCGCATCACAATTAAATTTCACCGTCGGACCGATTAAAGTGAATTCCAGTGCCGCAGAAGGCGCTTGCTGTAACAGCATTTCCCCCATGCGATAAGAGAGGGTATCCATTGCCCCTCCAACAATGACGCCATACTGCTGAAAACCCCTTCTTCCTGAATCTTGGATCGTCGTTAAAAGACCCGGTTTCAGTATTGTCATCGTCATGACCTTTCACCTTCTAATTCCATAAACTCTTTTTCAGTAATGGGGACAAAACGGATCCGGTCTCCTGCCCGCAATAACGTTGGCGGGTTTTGATCCGGAAGAAACAATTTTAATGGGGTGCGGCCAATGATTTGCCACCCTCCAGGTGTTTCAAGGGGGTAAATCCCTGTTTGCTTTCCGGCAATCCCTACAGAACCGGCCGGGATTTTCAATCGGGGTGTTTCTTTGCGGGGAGTTGCGATTCTTTCATCCATCCCGCCCAAAAAAGGAAATCCGGGTGCAAAGCCCAACATGTAGACAAGATAATCGTTTTTTGTATGTATCTCAATGACTTCTTTTTCAGACAAATGGTGAATTCGGGCAATTTCCGTTAAATCCGGGCCATAGATTCCTCCGTAACAGACAGGGATTTCAACCAATCTGTTTTTTTCCTTTGGCAAATCAATCTCTTTTTGTAACAGCCTTTGAAGCCGGGAGACCACTTTTTCGTACGGGGAGCGCCCTTCAATATCCCATTGATCCACTGCCATTACATCATAATAAACACAAACATTCGTATAACTTGGTACAACCTCTATCAGACCATCGAAGGGCTCCTTTTCAAGAAGGGAAAGAAATTTTTTTATTGATAAATGGATCTCTTCTGAAATGGCATTTCCGAAATAGACCAATACAGCACTTTCCCCCAGTGGTTTAAATTGTACGGCCATGTTTGCTACTTTCCTCCAATTTGTATCAATATTAAAGGAATTATATCAAAAGCACATTTTTTATGATATATTTTTCCATAAATCCATTGAGTATCTGGAATAATAAATTGGAGGTTATTGATGTGAGCCGGGTCGATTTGAATTGTGATATCGGAGAGGATTTTGGAAGATACACGCTCGCCAACCAAAAAGAAATTTTACAATATGTTTCTTCAGCGAATATCGCCTGCGGTTTTCATGCGGGGGATCCATCCGTCATGAGGGAAACGGTGAAAGTGGCTCTGGATCATGGAGTGAAAATCGGGGCCCATCCGGGATTGCCGGATTTATTGGGATTCGGAAGAAGGGAAATGGCCATCACTTATCAAGAAGCTTATGATATGGTGGTCTATCAAATTGGCGCATTACAGGCTTTTTTAACGATTGAAGGAGAAAAAATGCAGCATGTGAAGCCCCACGGCGCCCTTTATAATATGGCGGCAAAAGATCCTGAAATTGCGGAGGCCATCGCAAAAGCGGTATATGACGTTTCTCCCGATTTGATCTTATTCGGCCTTGCATCGAGCGAATTAACAAAAGCGGGTGAAAAAATCGGACTTCGGACTGCCCACGAAGTATTTGCTGACCGTACTTATCAAAAGGATGGCACGTTAACATCCCGAAAACAGCCCGATGCAATGATTACCGACCAAAATGAAGCCGTTCAACAAGTGATCAGAATGGTGAAAGAAGGAAAAGTAAAATCCCGCCAAGGCGTGGATGTGCTTTTACGGGCGGATACCGTTTGTATTCATGGTGATGGTGAACATGCCGTGGATTTTGCAAGATTTATCAAAGGGGAATTGCTGAAAAATGGAATTGAAGTGAAGGCTTTCATATAAAATTACACTTTGGATTCAATGAAACTTAAACAATATGAAAGGCTGCCCAATCATGATTTCCACTGGGCAGCCTTCCTTTTAACGGGCAACTTTTGTTAATACTCTTTCCACCGATGCCCGGTCGAATCGCTGTTTTTTAGTGACATCCAGTTGGACAATTTCGCCATTGTGTACTGTAATTGATAAGTTGCCGTAATCTATATTATTTAATTGTTTAATGATTTGTTTTAACACGTCTTCTTTTAATTTAGCCATACCACCACTTCTTTCTTTTTATTCTTATTGAAATACTAAGGATAAGGTCGAAAAAAATGAATCAGTTCCCAAAACGTGTAAAACTTCTTCCTGCTTAGATTATATGCCGGGAAAAGGAATGTTATCACCTGTAAGCATAGGGATCAATGATAACTTTGCCAATGCACTTTTGAGGTGGCAACCCATGATCAAATCCGCCAGTTGCTCTTCCCTGCCAATTGGCCAATTATAATAACGCCATGGCTAAATCTTCTTCATCTAAAGTGAATTATTACCTTATTTTTTTCTAATTAATGAACTTTCTTCCCCATTCACATTTTTCGGAGTATTTTTGGAAACCGTCACACGGCGGACGATGCGGCGTTCATCGTAATCGGCGACTGCATAATGCTGGGATGCCAGGTTATCCCAAATGACAAGATCCCCTTTTTGCCAATTCCAGCGAACTGTGTTTTCCGGGCGAGTCACATAGCTTTGCAAGATTTCATAAAGCGCCGCTGATTGTGACGTTGAATAACCTTCGAATTGGCGGACGAAATGACCAAGCAACAAATGTTTCTTGCCGTTTTCAGGATGCAAGATTACCACCGGATGGCGTGTTTCATATTCGATTCTCGCAAATACACTCCGATGCTTTTCAATATACTCTCTTGCTTTTTCTTTTGATTGGTTTACATATGCTAAAGCAGCATAGTCGAATTTATTGGAATGGATTGCCCATAATTTTTCCGCCAATTCTTGCAATTCTTCAGGCAAATCAGTATAGGCCGTATGGGTATTCGCCCAGATCGTATCTCCGCCCACGGATGGAATTTCCACACCGCGCAAGATGGAATAACGGGGCACTTCAGGAACGAATGTCACATCTGTATGCCAAGAGTTGGCTTTCCCCCCATATTGGGAATCCAACTCAAGAATTGCTGCTGTGTTTTCCTTCACCGGCACTGTTGGATGGGCGAACAATTCACCAAAACGTTTTGCAAACTCCTCATGTGTAGCATCATCCAAATGTTCTTGACCACGGAAGAATAGCACCAAATGCTCACTTAAAGCTTCCTTGATTTGTGATAAAGTCTCCCCATCAATATCCGGCGTCAACTTCACCCCATGCACCTCTGCCCCGATGCGGCCCGCTTTTTTCACGATTTCAATTTTTGATTTTGTTGCCATCAAAATCACCCTCCGTTTTTATATTATTATTCTTATAAGATAACTTGGTTTATAAATAATAATTAACTTATTACCAAAATTTTAGAATGAATCCATCATGCCCTTCATCTGCATCCAAAAGTTTTGCTTCAAGCAAACATTCTGAAAAGCGACGATGGAAAGCAAAAGAGGTTTAACAATTTCAGCATCATAATCCGCTAAAATGTTAAACCTCTTTTGGAAAAGTCGGTTCGAATATTTGGTTGATAACAATTTACAATCCTGAGAAACATTTGTCAATAGTTTTCCGATAAAAAAACTTTGTTTTTTTATTTTGTTTCCAATTCTAAACCCAACCATTCGGCATTTGACAAACCCTCATTTGGTTTATGATGCAATTTTCCTGTTTATTGGAGAAGCACTTTATACTCAGGATACGGCTGATTAGAAAATTCAGGGCAACAGTGTTATATGTGGACGAGCGATAATATGATAGTAAAAAAAGTAGAAAGGGGATTGTGTTGAGGCAAAGTGAAATTGGAGGTTTTATTCTCCGGCTTGTATTGGGGGCCACTTTCATCATGCACGGTTTGGCAAAATGGCAGGAAGGGATTCCGACGGTGGCGGAACGATTTGCCAACTACAATTTGCCGTATGCAGAACTATTGGCTTACGGCGTAACCGGTCTTGAAACGATCGGCGGAATCTTTCTCATCATCGGGTTTTCCATTCGCTTTTTCGCATTTCTTTTTGTGCTGCTTATGGCGGGGGCCATTGCAACCGTGAAATATGACGCCGGTTTCCTTCATGGATATGAATTGGATGTCGCTTTGATGGCCATGGCCGCTTATCTTCTGTTTGCCAGCAATCGTTTCCTTGCCCTTGACAACTTCATCGTGGAAGAGAAAAAGAAAAAAAATAAATGAAAAAAAGGTAGAACACGAGCTCGCGCCACTATGTTCTACCTTTCATCCTTTATTTTTTAGTCACCAATTCAAGTTCAACCGGTACAAACTCTTCCACTTCTTCACCGTTCAAATATTTCACTGCCGTTTCAATGGCAGTTTTCCCAATTTCCTCAGGTTTTTGGGCAACACTTGCAGCCATTTTTCCTTCATCAATTTTCTTCAATGCGTCATCTGTCGCATCAAAGCCGATGACAACAATCTCTTTGCCGGCAGCTGAAATCGCTTCAAGGGCACCTAAAGCCATTTCATCATTTTGAGCGAATACCGCTTCAATATCAGGATGGGCTTGTAGCATGTTTTCCATTACAGATAATCCTTCGCTGCGGTTAAAGTTGGCTGGCTGGCTTGAAACAAGATCCACTTTTCCTTCCACCGCTTTAAGGAAACCTTCTCCGCGGTCACGGGCAGCAGATGAACCTGGAACGCCTTCAAGCATTGCCACTTTGGCACCTTCACCTACCAATTCCAACAAATATTCCCCTGCAAGCTTGCCGCCTTCCACATTGTCAGAGGCGATGTGGGCAACCACTTCACCGCTGTCTGCTGAACGGTCCACCGTAATGACCGGAATTCCTGCGGCATTGGCAGATTCCACGGCAGATCCAACCGCAGAAGAGTCTACAGGGTTGATTAATAATAAATCAATGCCTTGCTGGATTAAGTCTTCCACGTCGGAAGCCTGTTTGGATGCATCATCTTGCGCATCGACAACCACTAAATCCACGCCTTTTTCTTTGCTGACCGCTTTTGCACCATCGCTAAGAGTGACGAAGAATGGGTTGTTTAATGTGGAAATGGAAAAACCAATTTTGTAAGAACCTTCTTCTTTTGTTCCTTTTGCCGCATCATCCTTTTTTTCCAATGAAGAATCCATCGAACAGGCGGATAACACTAGCATTGCAATCACAACGAAAAATAAAAGTTTCATGTTTTTCATCATAAACACTCCTTTTTAGTCTTTTTTTCGGTCTAAAAGTACTGCGAGCAGTATGACGATCCCTTTTACGACTTGTTGCCAGAAAGAAGATACGCCAATCAAGTTCATACCATTATTGAGAACCCCAATAATCAATGCACCGATTAACGTGCCGAAAATCCAACCTTTCCCGCCATTCAGGCTTGTCCCGCCTAATACAACGGCCGCAATGGCATCCAATTCATAGGACTCGCCCGCCGTTGGTTGAGCAGAATTCAAGCGGGAAGTTAAAATTAATGCGGATAACGCAGCAAGGAATCCGGAAATGGCATACACTGCGATTTTCACTCTGTCGGCATTAATGCCGGATAATTTTGCCGCTTCTTCATTTCCGCCAACCGCATAGACCCGGCGGCCAAATGTCGTTTTGTGCAAAATGAAAGCGAGAATGGCGAAAGAAACGATAGTTGTGATCACCGGAATAGGGACACCTAAGAAATAGCCTTTCCCAAATAATTGAAATGATGCATGGTCTCCCAAACCGGAAATCGGTTTACCGTTTGTATATACAAGCGTCAATCCCCGGTAAATTGTCATTGTTGCCAAAGTCGCAATAAATGGGGCCACTTTTCCTTTTGTAATAATCACCCCGTTGAAAGCTCCCAACACAAGTCCAAGGATTAACGCAACCCCCATGGAAACGATTGGGTCCGTTCCGCCTGCCAATAAACTGGCGGCAACAGCCCCCGTCAATGCAAGCGTGGAACCTACGGATAAATCGATTCCCCCTGTGAGAATGACAAAGGTCATCCCAAAGGCGATGATGGCACTGATGGAAACTTGTCTCAACACGTTAAAAATATTGGAAATCGTTAAAAAACTGGGATTCATGATGCTTACGACGATAATTAAAAGAATTAAACCGATTAACGGTCCCAGTTTCGATATCATTTCTTTTGACGACTTAGTCAACTTGCTCACCTCCAGTAGCAAAATGCATAATTCTTTCCTGGGTCATTTCTTCTTTTGAAACTTGGCCCGTTATTTTCCCTTCATGCATGACAAGGACACGGTCCGCCATGCCAATGATTTCCGGCAATTCGGATGAAATCATTAAAATCGCTACACCAGCCTGTGCCAGATCATTAATAATCTGGTAAATCTCTTTTTTCGCACCGATATCGACGCCGCGGGTCGGCTCGTCCAAAATCAATACTTCCGGCTCAGTGCCAAGCCACTTCGCAAGCACAACCTTCTGTTGATTTCCTCCACTTAACGATTTCGCACTTTGCTTTGGACTGGAAGTGCGGATTTTCAACTGTTGAATATATTGGTTGACAAGGGAAGTCTCCTTCTCTTTGTTCACCACACCCGAAGAAGATACTTTTTTCAGGTTGGCAAGGGACACATTTTCCTGGATGGAAAAATCAAGAACCAATCCTTTTGTTTTTCGGTCCTCGGTCACATAGCCGATTTTGTGTTTCATTGCATCAATCGGCGTTTTAATGGAAACTTTTTTTTCATCAATCAAAATGTCGCCACCGTGGGCTCTTCTGTAGCCGAAAATGGTTTCAGCCACTTCGGTTCTTCCAGCGCCCATCAGTCCTGCCATACCGACCACTTCGCCTTTGCGGACGTTGAATGAAACATTTTCAAACAAACCTTTGACCGTCAAGTTTTGAACTTCCAGCTTAACGTCGCCAATTTCCGCTTTTCGTTCAGGGAACCGTTCCCCAAGTTCCCTTCCAACCATCATGGCCACAATTTCATCAAAGTTTGTCTCCGGTATATTCCGTTCCCCTACATATTGACCATCCCGCAAAATCGTGATCCGGTCACAGATGGAGAAAATTTCTTCCATTCGATGGGAAATATAAACGAAGGAAATTCCTTTGGCTTTTAATTCCCGAATGGTTTCAAACAATGTTCGGATTTCCCGATCCGTCAAAGCGGCAGTCGGTTCGTCCATGATGATATACTTGGCATTGCTTGCAATCGCTTTTGCAATTTCTATGATTTGTTGCTTCCCAACGGAAAGATCTCCGGCCCTCGTTTTCGGATGGATATCCAAACCCAATTTGGCAAGCAATTCCTGGGCTTCCTGATCCATTTCTTTATTTTTCAAAATCCCAAACCCGAATGTTTTTTCTTTCCCCAAAAACAGGTTTTCTGCAACAGTCAAATCAGGCAATATATTTAATTCCTGATGGATGATGACAATTCCATGTTTTTCTGCATCCTTTGGGGATTTAAAGTGCACCGGTTGTCCATCCACCTTGATTTCACCAGCATCATTTGAATGGATGCCGCCCAAAATTTTCATTAATGTCGATTTGCCGGCACCGTTTTCACCCATCAACGCATGGATTTCGCCATCTTTTAAATTAAACTGAACATTTTTTAATACGGCATTGCCGTTAAACGCTTTTGAAATGCCTGTCATTTCAATCATTTCATCACCTACTTTTGGAAGGAATCAATTAAAAAATCACACCGCATTGCAAAATGACATTGGCATAAGGCGTCGTTTCGCCAGTGCGTATGATGAATTTCGCTTTTTCTGTCAACCGTTTGAATTCCTCATGGGGAACATAAGAAATATTTGGAAGTGCTTTCATTAATTCATTTGAAAGCCCTCTATTCTCCGTTTGGATTTCATCCGCAAGTACCGCACTTTCGACCACCAAATCATCAAGCACTACTTCCAAGATGGAAAGGAAACCCGGTTCCCCCAATTTATAAGATAAATCGATGCAAGGCACGCCATCCGGTATCGGCAAACCGCAATCGGCGATGACGATCCGGTCGGTATGTCCCAATTTGGCAAACCGGCCGGCCAATTCTCTATTTAAAATTCCATGTTTTTTCAACGTTCATGTCCTCCTAAGCGTGCTAATACTTCATCCAACTTTGGCATGCCGCCTTGGGCCCCAAACTTTTCCACGGAAAGGGATGCGGCAATATTGGCAAATTGTACCGCTTCTTCGATGGTATTTCCGCTGCAAATCGCATGGGCAAAAGCGCCATTGAACGTATCCCCTGCTCCCGTTGTATCAACGGCATCCGTTTTATATCCGGAGATTCGCACAATTTTTTTGCCATCGTAAAATGCCGCGCCTTCACTGCCCAATGTGACAATGATTTTATTCGGATGCTCTTTTAATACCGTTTCCCAATCGGCACCAAAGATGAATTCACATTCTGTTTCATTGGGTGTCAAATAAGTGATTTGATCCATCCATTCTTTCCTGAAGTTTTTCGCTGGCGCCGGATTCAACAAAACGGGGATGTGCTTTTCCTGACAAATTGTCAACACATGTTCAATCGTTTCTACCGGAATTTCCAATTGCATCATCACCAGTTGACTTTCCAGAATGTGATGAATATGTTCATCAATGATTTCTTTGCTTAAATCATAATTCGCCCCAGGTATGACGATGATGCGATTATCGCGATTATGTAACAAGATATTGGCAATTCCGGTTGAATTCGTTGTTGTTACCACTCCGGACACATCGACTTTTTCATTTTTCAGATTGTCGTAAAGTTCTTTCCCGAAACTGTCATTTCCAACTGCTCCAATCATGCGTACCCGGCTGCCCAGTCTTGCTGCCGCAACGGCCTGGTTTGCCCCTTTGCCGCCTGGAATTGTTGAAAACCGTTTCCCTTGCACCGTTTCACCTTGTCTTGGGAAAATATCCGTTTCGACAGCTAAATCCATATTGATGCTTCCGACTACAGTTATCATTGTTTGAACTCCTTTCGGGTCGTTTCACGCACAACCAATTCCGGATTAATCAAAATATTTTTTTCCTCCAAGCTTTTTCCTTCAATTTCATTGATCAGCAATTCTGTTGCTGTTTCCCCCAATTGGTAAATTTTTTGTGCCACCGTTGTTAAACTCGGCGTAGTATAATTTCCAAGCTGTATGCCGTCAAAACCAATGATTTGCAATTCATCCGGCACTTTTTTCCCCAATTTTTCGCAGGCTTTCAGCGCACCGATCGCCGAAACATCACTGCTCCCAAAAATTCCATCGACGCTAGGATGTTTCTGCAAAAATTCATATGTTATGTTTTCTGCATCATGCAATTCATAAGGACTATCGACAACATGTATTTTTATATTTTTTCCCTCAACGGCTTTTAAAAAACCTTCCAGCCTTTCTTCGGATGAAGTCAATTGATTCGGCCCTTTTAAAATGAGCAGTTCAGATGCTCCGCACTCCAGCATAAAACGGCCCGCCAATTCGGCCCCAAGCTTATTGTTTGTCGTTACAGATGGAATATCCGTTTTTGGGGCACGGTCCAATGCAACAATCGGAATATCCGTTTCCCTGCTGATTCCTTCATCGGTGGAAGTGATGATGATGCCTGCCACATATTCTTGTGTCAGCACTTTCAAATAATGTTTTTCTTTTAAAGGGTCTTCATCCGAATTGCATAATATGACGGTATAGCCGAATCGGTAAGCGGTATCTTCAACCGCGCGGGCAAGTTCCGGGAAGAATGGGTTTTTGATATCCGGAATGATTAATCCAATCAAATTTGATTTTTTGGTTGAAAGTGTCCGCGCCACATTATTTGGGACGAAATTCAACTCTTTGATTGCCCGCTCGATCGCTTCTTTTGATTTTTTTCCGACATACCCATTTTGGTTGATGTATCTGGAAACAGTTGCAACAGAAACATTGGCCCTTCTTGCTACATCATGGATTGTTGCCATCTAATCACCCGCCGCAAATTGTGGTACCGGTTACACATTTGGGCTAATGAAATATGTAATCGGTTACATATTCTTACTCCGAAAAAATGTGTAATCGGTTACACATTACTAATCTTCAAGTGGTGAAATAATCTTTTATAGTATGTCACTTTTCATTCATTTAGGCTATACCAATTATGACAGTTCACAAAATGTTCAATATTTTGTAACGAAATGGCAATTTTTCAATCGAATCATTTACACTGATGCCGCGGATGGGACATTTTTTTCTTCAACAATTTAATTTCAGGAGTTGCCCGAATTAAATAAAGCGAATTGGAGAACAAGATGTTCTCCCAATTCGCTTTCCCATATTAAAACAGCCCGATGGCATTTCCTTTTTCATCAACGTCCATATTTAGTGCTGCAGGTGTTTTTGGCAAACCTGGCATGGTCATAATCTCACCTGTCAAACAAACTAAGAACCCTGCCCCCAATTTCGGGATGATTTCTCTCACAGTAATCGCAAATTCTTTTGGACGGCCAAGCAATTTTGGGTTGTCCGTTAGTGAATATTGGGTTTTTGCCATGCAGATTGGCAGGTGATCCCAACCATTTTCCTCAATCACTTTCAACTGCTTTTTCGCTTGATCGGTAAATACGACACCCGTACCGCCGTATACTTTTTGAACAATCGTTGCAATCTTTTGTTCCACGGAATCGGATAAATCGTATAACGGAGCATATTGTTTTGGTTCATCCAACACCTCAAGCACCTGTTTGGCAAGGTCGATTCCACCTTTTCCGCCTTCTTCCCATACATTCGTTCTTGCCATCCGGACATGATTTCTTTTTGCCCATTCCAAAAGTGCCTGAATTTCTTCCTCCGTATCTGTGATAAAGCGGTTTACAGCTACAATCGGTTCAATGCCGAAATTTCTCACCGTTTCCACATGACGTTCCAGGTTTGAAATTCCTTGCAATAGAGCGGAAACATTTCCCTTTGTTAACTCCGCCTTTTCCACCCCGCCATGCATTTTTAATGCGCGGATGGTTGTCACAATGACTACCGCATCAGGATGGAAATTGCCTATTCTCGCTTTGATGTCCATGAATTTTTCGGCACCCAAATCCGCCCCAAAACCGGCTTCCGTGACCACGATATCCGCAAGTTTGCGTGCCGTTTGTGTTGCAATGAGGGAATTGCAGCCGTGGGCGATGTTTGCAAAAGGGCCGCCATGAACAAGGGCAGGTGTCCCTTCGATCGTTTGCACGATATTTGGATTGAATGCTTCTTTCAAAATGAGGGTCAATGCCCCTTCAATGCCCAAATCTTTCACATAAACGGGCTTTCGGTCATAGGTGTATCCGATCAAAATATTGGATAAACGTTCTTTTAAATCTTCAAGGCTTGTTGCCAAACAAAACACTGCCATAATCTCGGAGGCGACGGTAATATCAAAGCCATCTTCCCTTGGCACACCTTGGGCCGGCCCTCCAAGCCCAACCACCACTTTTCTAAGGGCACGGTCATTCATGTCCAAAACCCGTTTCCAAATGATCCGTCTTGGGTCAATGTTCAATTGATTGCCTTGGTGGATATGGTTATCAATGATGGCTGCAATCAGATTATTGGCCGTTGTAATCGCATGGAAGTCTCCATTGAAATGCAGATTGATTTGTTCCATCGGGAGCACTTGGGCATAACCGCCGCCGGTTGCCCCGCCTTTCAATCCGAAAACGGGACCTAATGATGGTTCGCGAAGGGCTACCACAACTTTTTGATTTAATTGTTTTAAAGCATCGGCTAGCCCTATCGTAACGGTCGTTTTCCCTTCTCCGGCCGGCGTCGGATTGGTTGCTGTAACCAGCACCACTTTTCCATTCGGCTCCCCTGGGATTTTATTCGGATCGATTTTTCCTTTATAGCGTCCATATTGCTCAAGGGCATCTTCAGGAATATTTGCGCTTTTTGCAATTTCCGTTATCGGTTTTATTTCTGCGTTGTAAGCAATTTCTAAGTCGGTTAAAGGTTTCGTGATTGTCATACTAATTCCTCTTTCTGATCGATGATAATAATGCGAATTTTCTTTTGGTTATTGTCGGACATCATCAGTGATTCTTTATGATTCCTTTTTACTACGAACATTATTATTTGCACCAGCGTATGTTTTATGATGCTGATCTGTTTTGAAACATCCAAGCACCATTATACTATTATTCCAGAAAAATGCCCCATAAGTATATCAAATTTCCTCAATTGGCAATATTCAATATGTATTTGTAAACTTCCAAAAAATAGGGCTGCCATTTGAGACAGCCCAATGATTATTCGGGATGAAAATTTGTTTTTCAAATCATGTTTATTTTCTTTTGCAAATAGATGTTTTCGAATTCTTCAATCGGACATGGTCTGCCGAAATAATATCCTTGTATATAGCGGCAATTTTCATTTAACAGGAAATTTAATTCCTCTTCCGTTTCCACCCCTTCCGCAATCACTTCCAAGTTTAACTGTTGTGCTACTTTGATCATCGCTGATGTGATACTTGCATTTTCCGGATGGTTGGATATATTGCGGATAAAGGTTTGATCAATTTTTACACCATCGATTTTAAAAGTTTTTAAATAATTAAATGAAGAATAACCCGACCCAAAATCATCAATGAAAACCCGCACGCCCATTTCTTTTAATTCCTTTAATGTTTTTTGTACAACTGCCTCGTTGCGCATGATGGAGTTTTCAGTTATTTCGATTTCCAGCCACTTTCCTTCCAATTCAAATCGGTTTAATAACTCTCGGATGCTTTCGGCGAAGTCTTGTTGAATAAAACGTTTGGACGTGATGTTTACACTGATGGGAATGAGCGAAAATCCCTCGTTTCTCCAGGAGGCTAACTGTTCACATACCCTTTTCATCATCCAATCGCCAATGGAATCGATCAAGCCCGTTTCTTCCGCAATCGGAATAAATTGACCCGGCGGTAATAAACCGTATTTCGGATGATTCCAGCGAATCAATGATTCCGCTCCGACAATCTTCCTGTTTTTTGCATCCACCCTCGGTTGGAAATAAGCCACCAACTCATCATTCATAATGGCTTTTCTTAAATCCCTCTCCAATATAAATGATTTATAATGAGCCTTGTTCATCGAACGATCAAAGACTTGATACATATTCCGGCCAAGCTCTTTTGCCTTGTAAAGTGCAATATCCACACTTTTCATCAACTTCGTCACATCCGTATCATTGGATGGAAAAACGATTCCGATACTTGCGGTTACGAATAATTCAAACCCCTGCACATAAAAAGGCTGCTTTAAACTGTCCAAAATATTTTGGGCAGTTTCAGTCACTTCCTCTTCCGATTCTATATTCGGACAGAGTATCATAAATTCGTCCCCACCCATCCGGGCTACAAAAAATATGTCTTTATGAAGATTCTGTTGGAACCTTTCCGCAATTTGCTGCAGCAGTTCATCGCCCACAAAATGCCCCAACGTATCATTGATAAATTTAAAGCGGTCCAAATCCAACGATAAAATTGCAAACTTTTGATTGTTTTCTTTCGCCAGTTTCAAAGTTTCCTGAATTTGTTTTCCCATCCAACGGCGATTATATAACCCGGTTAATTCATCATGATGGGCCAAATAGGCGTTCTGTTCTTGCACAAGCTTTTGTTCTGTAATATCTTTGCCGATTGAATAGACTCCTTCGATTTCATTATCCACCACGATTGGCACCAAAGTGACATTTAAAAATCTCCGTTGTCCGTTATTTTTCACTTCATGTTCAAAAAATTGCACTTCTCCCCGGATCGCTTTGTTAAAATACTCCGCAATTATCGGCCGATCTTCTTCTACGGTGGCTTCAATCAACCCCAATTTTCCGAACATATCTTCCTTTACGCCGATCAACTCCATCGTTTTCGGGTTCATATCGACGATAATCCCGTCTTTATTGATGGTCGTAATATATTCATGGCTATAATGGATTAAAGATTGATAGCGTTCTTCATTCACTTTCAGCTGCTTCTGTACATCACGAAATTCCGAAAAATCATAAATTGTGCCAAACACTTCCATAACCGCACCGTTATGTATAATTGGATCTAAATCCACGTAAATCAGCTTGCCATTCAACTCCAATTCAAAGTTTACTTTCTCCCCTTCAAAGGCTTTTATGTACATTGTATGCTTCAGTTCAGCAATGTCCGGTTCAAATACTTCAAAAGGTGTTTTCATTAATATCCGCTCTGTATTTCCCCCCAATTCAACCATTAATCTTCCTTCTGACATGGTATATTTCATTGAACCATCCTGCTCTTTTCGCACTTTGAAAAAACCATATTGGAGATTTTGCAATGTTCGAATAAAATTCGATTTCCCTTTTGATTCAAGCTGCTTTATTTCAGTAATATCCGTATGGAATCCAATCATATACTTCAGTTTCCCTTTGTCGTCTTTAAAAGGCACAATAATAGTGGAAGTCCAAAAGATGCTGTCATCCTTTGTTTTATGCTGCATTTCACCCCTCCAGGTGCGGCCGGATTTCACCGTTTCCCATATCTCGTCGAAAAGGTGCTTTGATTCAAATCCGGCATGAAAAGTTCGGACATTTAGCCCAATAATTTCATTTTGATCATATTTTAAGCGCTTACAATATTCTTCATTTGCATAAAGGATTGTGCCATCCCGGCTGATAATGGTCATATCAGCCCATTGATTCATGGCATATAGAAGAGGAGCCAAAATTTTATAAAATGCATCCATATCCGTAATTTTTTGTAAATCTAAAGCGGTAGAGAATTGCTGAATAAACGTTTTTGCCAAACCCAAATTATCTTTTTCCATATTTGCCATAGATCTCACCTTTATATCTCAGATTGCTGCATGAACATAACTTTATCTATATTATATTAATATACACTAATATATTGTATAAATTTTTTGACAATAGGTTAATCTATTTTTTATCAAAATTTTTTAAAAAAATCCTTTATCCGGTTTCGATCGCATCAAACGATCAAAACCGAATAAAGGATTCCAATGCCTATTGATCCGAATGGAGATGGCCTGCATCCCATTTTCCTCAAGGCTTCAAAAAAGCGGACCAGAGAGAGTTTTTCTTCTCCCAATCCGCTATCACGTCATTCAATCCTCCTGAATCGGTACATATCCCACTTTTTCAATCAATTTTTGACCTTGAGGAGATAAAACCCAATCAATCAATTTTTGCACATTTGGATTATCCGTTCCCGCGGTAACAATATAAAATTCTCCGGTAATCGGATACTCTCCGCTGCGGATCGTTTCTTTTGTCGGTGGCACTCCGTCAACGGACAATAACTTGATTTCCTTATTCCCCACCATTTCTTGTGAATAATATCGAAACGTATAACCGATGGCGTTTTCAAAATTTCGGTATTGGGCGACCTCATTGATGATTTCTCCCATTCCGCTGGCGACATTTTCCCTTGGCGGGTCCATGATCGGCGTATCCCCCATTAGCGACTGTAACGCCGTTTGGGATCCGCTGTCTTCCGGCCGTTGGTAAGCACGAATCGGCTCATTTTTTCCTCCAACTTCTTTCCAGTTGGTAATTTTTCCTGAATAGATATCTTTTATCTCTTGCAGTGTCAGCCCATCCACTTCATTTTTTTGATTTACGAAAAAGACAAAAGCTTCTTTTCCAATAGGGGTCAATTGCAATTCGACACCTTTTGCTTTCGCCCGTTGCAGTTGATTTTTGGATGGTTCATTGACAAAAATCAAATCCACTTTTCCGTTGATCAGATTTTCATAAGCTTCCGGCGTCGTATTAACCATCACTTCACTGTCATAAGGATCGTAAGTTTTCTTTGGATACGTCGCTTGGGCTATGGCGGAATACAAAGGATACAATGCCGTTGCCCCATCCATGACCGGCAACGGTTCCGACAACTGAAGGGATGCTTCCTCATCCAAAGAGACCACTTTTGAATCTTCCTCGAAAGGCATATATTCAAATATATCCACTTCTGATGAAACGGTTGGAATGCTGTCTATATATTTTTCGTAAATCGGCCATACAGAACCGGCCGCAAGGGCAACAAAAGAAATCCCGATAAACCACAGAACCCTTTTCTTTGTTTTGAAAAAGCGGAACAAAAAGGCCAAAAAGAGCAAATAAAGAATAAGGGCTGATATGATGATGAATGGGATCCACTCAAAGTTTCCTATCAACAATGCCATAAAAACACCGGCAAAAGTGAAAAAACCTAGTACAATCAAAACAAGAATTGAAGCAAAAATATTGGTTATCATAAAAAATACCTCCTATAAGAAGATATTTCTTCATCTAGGAGGCATTTTCCTTTAATTGATTTAACGAACAAATAAATATTTTCCTTTCTCCAATACCACTTGCTTTTCTTCTTTTGCACCGCCGATTGTCACTTCGGCGATTTCATTTTTCCGGCCCAAATTGAAGCTGAAATGGCAATTTGGCGCTTTCAGTTTTATGTATGCCGGCGTGCTTTCCACGATTTCATGCTGAAATAAATCGGCCCACTCTTCCGCCCACTTTAAATCAGTGACCGTAAAAGAGATTTCCTTGATTGATACTTCACCGATCGGATGTTTTTGAATAGTTCCATTCTTTGCTAAATCATTGTAACGTTCCTCGTCGGAACCATCCCACTGGATGAGAAAGGGAAATTCAAAAGGTGAATCTTTTTTTCCGAAATGCAATAATTTCCAAGTCAGTACGCTTCCATCCGGCCGAACCCTTGAAAAAGAATCCGGCCCAATTACTTCATATCCTCTTTCCCGCAATTTTACCGCGTCTTCTTCGATGGAATTTGTTCTTAAAGCAATCCGCGTAAGTCCATCCTGTTCGTTCCGTTTTTTGTATGACGCATGCAGAGTGAAAGGAATTTCCGCAGATTGTTCCAACAGTTCTTTATCAAAAACGCCAATAAATTCGATGTAGGATAACCCGAAATAACAGAGGGCATTATACGTTCCCCACATTTCATGCTTTCCGCCTTCCACCGTATGAAGGCCAAGCTCTCTCGTTTTTTCCGCCATGGATTTTGGCTCTTTAACAAAATGAACAATATGATCAAGCCAATACATATTCATCCCCCATTAAACTTCAGATGTTACCGCAATTTCGCCAATATCGGTCAATGATGCATCCCAATCTTTTCCGACATCCACCCAATCTTTGGCGTATGAATATTCAAACAACTCATCACATGTTAATTCAATCGCCGAATTGATGCTGCCGCACGCAGGGAACACCGTTGAAAAACGCTTTAACGAAACATCCAAATAGACATCCAAATCATGGGCCAACCCAAAAGGACAAACTCCCCCGATTACATGCCCTGTGAAATGTTCCACTTCTTCCGCGCTCAACATTTTCGCTTTTACGCCAAATGTGGATTTGAATTTTTTATTATCAATTTTTGCATCGCCTGCTGCCACGACGAGAAAAGCATTGCCTTCCTTATCTTTGAATGACAACGTTTTGGCAATCCTTGCAGGAATAACGTTCAATGCGGCCGCAGCCTGGTCCACCGTTGCACTGATTTGATCATATTCCAATATATCTTGTTCACGGTTAAACTTTTTCAAATGTTCTTTGACACTTTGAAGTGACATGCCACCCATCCTCCAATCCCTATTAAACATATTTAAATGATTTATTGTTGGATAAAATAAAAGACTAGTGGGACTAGTCTTCCAATATCATTAAATTTTATACTTTTTCAGCCAAAATTTCCATTAATTTTCTTGCCGTTTGTTCTTTTCCTTGAACTTCAATGAGGTCCCCATCGGAAGGGACGATATAATGCTGGACATCGCCGTATAAGGATTGGGAACTATTTGCCACCATGAAGTCCGCTTGGGATTCTTTCATCCGCAGTTTTGCCCGTTGTATCAAATAGCCGACATCCTCCGTTGCTTCCAGTTTAAAACCGACCAAGAGCACTTCCGGATCCCAGCCTTTAATTTTCCCTAAAATTTTAGGTGCTTTTTTAAAATGGATGATCGGAGGTTCATCGGAAGGCATTTTTCCTTTTTCCGTTAATAAATTCCCGCTTTGATCATAAACCTTGTCCACAATCCAATCAGAACCTGCTGCTGCCATAATCACGATATCGATTTTTTCCTTTTGGAGAATTTCTTTCATTTTTTCCCCTAAATCTTCAATACCTTCAAAACATACTAAACGCATCGATTCTTTATGTTCAGGAAGCTTTGTGAAATAGCCGTGCAAATAGATCACATCCGCTCCCATGGAATATGCCGTTTCAGCCAAAAAGCAGCCCATCGTTCCTTTTGAAAGATTGGTATGTCCGCGGACCCGATCCCATTTTTCGAGGGTTCCTCCGCTTGTAATGAGCACTTTTTTTCCATTCAATGTCTTCACAGCTATCACCTATCATTTTATCTGTCGTTATAGCTTAAGTTTACTGAACTTTATATCAATTTTCATTATTAAAATCGAAAATTTTCTATTTTAAAAAACAATTTCACCAAAAGAATCAATGATAATTAAAAAGCAGCCCCTGTTCGGAAGCTGCTCAGCTATGGTAACCAACCGTGTAAATTAATGCCCACGCAATATGCTTTAGTAGAAATCCACTGTATCATATCCGCGAGTATTAATATTACATTGATAATGGTATCATTATTTTATCAAAAAATCAAACAGAAAAGGTACTAAAGTTCTATTTTAATCTTTCTCTTGCATTTTCAATAACTCGTTTCCCAAAAATTTTAATTGCTCCCCCACACTGCATTGTTCTATACAAAAGCGGTGGGCTCCCGCTTTTCCCCGGGTCTGCCGCAATTCTTTTTTGATGGGACAATCTATACAAAAGGTATCAATCAATTCATCTATATCTTTAATCACTGCACTCTTGTTCACAAAACCCGTTCCCCCTTTTATTAGTTTCTATATTTTACTATCGGGATTTTTTATTTGTCAAAGCACTTTTCATCATTTCTTCATGATAAATATGAATTATTGCGCAATAAAACAATCCATGCAAAGTATTTCACAAAATGCCGATTCAATACCCGAAATAAAAAGGGGAATAATAAAACAGAAGTCCCAAATGGATGACCACTGGAACTTCTGCAAAGAAGAGCTTATTTAGATAATGGAACCCGCCATTCCGTTTGAAGCGGAATCACTTCCCTTTCAGCGATGAGGTGAAGCGTCAATTCATCTGGAATCTCTTCCATCTCCTCAGTTGAAAGTTCAATTGCACATTTGAAGCGGCCATGCTGATCTCTTTCATCGAATACGGAATTGCCGGTGTTATTCACGGCATATACTTTTCCACTTTTATCCACAATCGCCCATAATCGCAATTCCGGCGCTTTTTGTATGGCAAAACCGGACATTTTGATTTCAACCGTCTTATGTCTTTGGACTGGCAGCCAAGATTTTTCCAATGAAATTTCCGTTTTTTCTTTAATGGAATCAATCGTTAATTCATATCCATTATAATCGAAAGTTTTCGGCAATTCCTCCGGTTTGAAAGTGATGGAAAAATCAGAAACGGTCGGGCGATAAAGTGTGTCTACCACAATAAATAACTCGTCATCGGCATTCTTTTTCGGAACAAACGAATCGATGTTATTGACCGATACTAAATCACGGGGATTTCCATCCCAAAAGCCTCTGCCGCCAATCACATTTTCCGAAACAGGGTGTCCCCGGTTCTCATCCGCATAAATGTTTTCATATCCGAGCACTTCCCCTCCGCTATTTTCAATGCGGAAACCGATCATTGGGAAATACGGGAAAAACGGATCGATGATTTCTTTGCCGAATTGTTTTTCTTTTGCCATCAATTGTTGCTGTAATCGTTTTTTAGCATCTTCCGTGTATTCCAATGTATAATCAATTTCTGTGGATGATGTCGCATATTTCACTTGATTGAAATTTATTCTTACATCTTCAATTTCAATCGATTCATTCAGTTCAACCACTTTTTGATGTCCGTATGCGGATGATAAATCGACCGGAATATCGATTTGCCAATGTCCATCTTTCCCTGCAAGATGATCGACATCTAACCGGATCATTCCCTTAGCAAAATGTTCAATATCTGCTAATGAAAGTTCGAATATCCCGTAATCATCATCATGAAGCGCCCAGCTGATCGAAATGTCTTCGATTTCTTTATTCTCTTCATCCAATAATTTTATGGATTCAGGTCCAAAGTCGATAAATGGATTCAACGTTTTCCCATGATCGTTTGTCACACGATATGAAAGGGCGATTCTTGTAGTATCCGCGATTAAATCTTCCACTTCCAATGTAATCCCTGCATCGGTTACAGATTGATTAACCGGTGTGGCAATATCGGTATCAGCAGCCATCCGCAACCCTTCATCCACACTGTCGCTCGTAAAGATTCCCCCTACAAGTTTGGCAAACCCTGGATTCACTGACAGCAAAATTCCCCCTGCAATGAGTGCGCTTGCCGCCGTACCAAGTATCCATGGTAAACGACGTTTCTTTTTCGATTTATACGGTTCCAACTGGTCCACGATTTTTTCTGCGAAATCTTCGGGCAGCGTTGGAAACTTTAACGTTTGTGCCAACAGTTCATTTTCTTTATTCAGAAATTCCAGTTGTTGTTGGCAATACGGACAAGAATGAAGGTGCCGTTCCAGAATTGCTTTTTCATCCTCATCAAGAATCCCTTCAACGTAATCGAGCAGTTTATCCTCTTTCGGACACACCATACGAATACCCTCCTTCTTGAACATTTTTCCGCAACTTTTTCTTTGCGCGGTATAACTTATTGCGGACATCTATCAGGGAGATGCCCAATGTTTCGCTGATTTCGGCGTAACTGAGTTCGTTGGCGTAACGCAAAAGCAGAATGGTCCGTTCATCATCCGGCAATATTGAAACCATTTTCTCCAATTCCCTGCTTTTCTCGGTTTGCAATAAAACTACTTCCGGTGTTTCGTTGCTATGTAGGACCGCCTCTTCAATTTGTTCCGTCTGTGGTTGTTTTTTTCGGAGCTGATCGATACAGTGATTGATGGCAATGCGATACAGCCAACTTTTAAAGGAACCTTTTTGATCAAATTTGGGCAATCGTTCATATACTTTAAAAAATATTTCCTGCAAAAGATCTTCCGCCGTTTGCGGATTTTTTGTCATCCGTAAAATCGTGGCATAGAGAGGATTTTTATATCGGTCAATGATGTGGATATATGCCCTCTTATTCCCTGCCAAGATTTGGCGTACATAACGAACGTCCTCATCCATGTTATTCCTCCTTTTCCTCTTCACTTAATAAAACGGAATTGACGTTGAAAAAATCTCACTTGATCAAAAAATAATTATCGATGGCCAAAAAAATTGAAATCCATAATCGTTCCCTTTCACTGATTTTCTATATTTGCGCTATAATAAGATTAGAAAATAATTTTATGTAAGAAATATGGGGGAAATATGTTAGAAGTCTACATCGATGGTGCCAGCAGCGGAAATCCCGGTCCGAGCGGAATCGGTTTGTTTATCAGAGGGGAAGGACATTCCATTCAAATCGGAGAGTTTATAGGCGATTCAAACAACCATATTGCGGAATTTATCGCCTTGATTCGCGGATTGGAAGAAGCGAAAAAACTGGGAACGTCTTTCGTCTCGATCCGTTCCGACTCGAAAATTGTGGTAAGTTCCGTTGAAAAGCAATATGTGAAAAACGAACTGTTCAAACCGTATTTGGAAACCGCATTGAAACTGATCGAAGAATTTGAGCTGTTTTTTATCAAATGGATTCCGGAACAACAAAATAAAGCGGCTGATATGCTGGCGCGCCAAGCAATCCGAAAAGGGATTTAAACAATTCAATATAAAAAATAAATGGGATTCTTCTTTATTCAAGTAAGAATCCCATTTTTATCTTCAAGCAATTTTCTTTGTTCAACTTTATTCAATAGAGCCCCGATTGCTCCGGAAAATCCGCAATCATTCAAGAAGATGGGCGTATGCTTTTTCAAAATGGTGTAATTGGCGATCACTTCTTTTAAATGGTCGTTATCCGCCAATGTGGAACCAATGTAAATGATGGTTTCGGATTTTTTCATATCCGCATATTGGATGCTTAAAGTCGTAATCACTTCCCCGACCAAAGCTTGGATGGTCGCAAGCAAGTCAGGAATCGGATACGAATTGTGATTTAATATATTCACCTTTCCAAAATTGCTTGCCGTCAAATGTCCCTCGATTGGAGGTTCCATTCCTTCGAAAATATCCTTTACAAACAAATCAATGAATTCCCGTTTCCCCTGTTTTGCGATTTTTGTAATTTCCCTGAAATCCGTAAGTCCTGTAATGATGGTGGAGAGGCCGGTTAATGTGCCGCCGCCAATGCCTGTCCCACCGACGCGCACATGATTTTCATTTTCCATATAATGAATGCTTGTGCCTGTTCCTACATTTGTAATGATGCTTTTTTGAATATTATGGCCTTCTTTTTTTAATAAGTATTTTACCCCTTTGATTGTCGCATCAAATTCCACAACATAGTCGATGGATTTATTGGTCTTCAACTTGGATAAAAGCTGTTCGGTTCTGCCGCCGGTAATTCCGATTTCCTCAATTTCAGGAAGGGATTCAATCCATTCTTTCACCAATGACAAATCTTTTGATGGGAACGCTTTAAAATGGAATTCATTATGATCGTCCAAGAATGCTACTTTCGTTAAAGTGCCGCCTGCATCAATTCCTATTGTATTCCTCATAGACTTTCTCCTTTATTGATTCCCTCTCTACACTTTAACTGGATTAATTTTTTATTGCAATATTTTTTTACAATTTTATTAAAATTCAAAACAAAAAAGAATGATAGTAAAATTATATAATTTTTGTGGATAAAATTAAACTTTTACCCCTTCTCTTGCAAACAAATTTCTTCTTTTGAATTCTTTGATTAGTCTGTGCTTATATCTGAATAATAATTTACATAAAGATTTTTCATATGTATCCAATGGCTGCCCATTGATTGTAAACTGGCTCAACGCCTCGGCATCCATCAACAAATTTTGCAATGTCATCACTTCCGTTTTCGGCATGACACATTGATGCAGGCGGTTGATGCGGGAAATTTGTTTTAAACCGGAACGGGTGATCAACACTTTATTTTCAATATCTTCGGCCACTTTCCGTAAATATTCGGCCAATTCTGCGTTTGGCAGAACTTCAACATAATCCGTCTTGATAACACTGCCGTCTTCTTGAACGAATTCCCGTTCTTTTTTTATATACGATAAAGACTTATGAATGGTATCCATTGAATGGATGTGGATTTTTGAAGGGAAAATTTCACCGGTGATATATGTTAAATATACCTCGGCTGCATTCTCGCCGTGATGGACCTCACTTAAATATACAGCAAATTGGTTCGTCTTTTGTCTTTCAATGACTTCATGGCCGTCTACAGATTTAAAAATTTGAAATAATGTCTTTGCATCATCCAGTGCCCGGTGCTGTTGAACCGAAACGATATCGAATTTTTCCATCAATTCGTTCAAACTCGGTTGCACCTTGATTTGATTCTCAATCATATATTTTTGTTGAAAATCGACCATTGGATATATAAAACGCCGTTGGATTCGATTGCGGAAAAGTTCCTCTTCTAAAATTTTCCTGTCAAATTCGCCAAAGGTAACGAAGATGGCATTCCCTTGGCACCATTCCTTGAACCGGTTGATGACTTGTTTGAAGGAAGGGGCCGATAATAAATCTTCCGTTTGGATGCCCGTTAATTGCTGTATTTTATTGCTCAATTTTTTTAATTTATACGGCTGAATCAATTCCGAGAAAAACTCAACCTCATCATTCGGCAGCCATTTCACCGCCCCTATTTCAATGATGTGCTGTTTTCCGCGGACTAAAGCCGCCTCAATATCCAAAAAAATATAAGTTTCCTTTCTCACAAGTGAATCCACCTTTTTTCTATCAATCTATCCCCTCCCATTGTATCGGAAAGTTGAAAGAAAAACACGCAAATTTACACAAAAATATTTCCGGTGTTTATTAATCAAAGGATGAAAATAATAACTTTTTCTTGTCCATAATAATTTCAGAGGTTTTGTTTTTCTTTTTGAAAAAATTAATGTAGGATAAATAGAAAGGGTAATGATCGGAGGATTATTTGTCATATGAACATGAAAGCACTCGAAAAAGATGCCATGAGAGTACTGAAAGAAACGAGTCGCACCTTTTATATACCGATTACTTTTTTAAAGAAAGATTTGAAAACGGCTGTGGCGAATGCTTATTTGATTATGCGCGCTTTGGATGAAATTGAAGATAACGAGCATCCGGAGGTGACAAACGAAACGAAACATTTTCTTTTAATGGAAGTAAGCGGGTTGTTAAAGGAAGAACCTTTTGATAATGAACGTTATTTGCAACTATTGGAGCCTGTGAAGGAGTACATGCCTGAAGTGACGATGCGCATGAATGACTGGATTTCTTTATTGCCCGCGGGATCCAAAAAAATCGTCTGTGATGCCGCCAGCGAAATGGCCTTTGGTATGGCGAAATGGGCAAAAGCCAACTGGCAAGTCCGGACAAAGGAAGATTTGGACGATTATACATATTACGTTGCAGGACTTGTCGGTGTCATGCTTTCAGATTTATGGGAATGGGACAGTCAAGTCAAAACGGACCGCGATTTGGCAATCGGATACGGCAGGGGCTTGCAAGCGGTCAATATTTTGCGCAATCAACACGAAGATATGGAAACACGCGGCGTAAGCTTCATCCCCCAAGGATGGACGAGGGAAGATTTATTCCGATATACCGAGGAAAATTTGCAAAAAGCCGATCAATATATGGATGATATATCGAAACGTTCCATTCTGTTGTTCTGCCGCTTACCTCTTGCCCTTGCCCATAAAACATTGGATGCTTTGAAAGATGGCAAGGAAAAAGTGAGCCGCAGCGAAGTGGAAGAAACGGTAAAAGAAATTTTGGCAGAATGAAAATACGGCTTATCCTTAAGTGAAATGCTGATTTACACTTGAGGATAAGCCGAAATTTTTTAGCGGAATCTTCGACAATCCTACTGGCGGAATGTCCATCCCTGATTGGATTTCCCGCTTTACACCCGTTTTCAAAAAAGAGAATGAGTGAATGAAAAATGACCCATTCATCATTCCCTCTTCTTCCAAACTATTGCATCATCTTTCGCAGGCGTAATTGTCATGGTCCCGGTCGAATTTGCTCTGATAAGCAGGATGGCCTGCCGGAACACCATCCGGATAAACTTTTCTCAATTCGGTACAGTTTTTGAAATTTTCTGTTCCCCCTGATGTTGCGCCTCTATCCGACTTCTGTTCAGATGTTCCGCTTGATGAACCGGAAGACGATGTTGAAGAGCCACCCGATTGCTCATCAAAGTCCCCCTTCGTCGTCCCTTCCGGACCATAAGACCATAACCCCGTTCCCTTTTCCCGCGCTTCTCTGGCGAATTTTCTAAAATATTCGGCATAGGTTACATCAGGCGGATAAGTGGATGGTTCTGCATAGCCATTTAATACAAGATCCGCATTAAACATTTTTGCCCGGATTTCATTTTCATCCATCAAATCAGTCGGAATGTCCAACCAAACGATTCTCAAAAGCCTGCCATATCTGTCCGTTTCTGAAACGTCTTTTTGCAAGTATACTTTTTTCCCTTCCAATTTTGATTTCGTATAATTGCTCGCTTCTTTCCCGTAAGGTTCCGTACGGGTAGTGGATTCAGGGGTGTTGACGCCTATTAATCGAACTTTGCTGCCATCAGAAAGTTCGATTGTATCTCCATCTACCACCCTTGATACGGTAGCCGCTTCTAGACCCAAGTTTTGCAAAAGCTTTTCCCTATCCTGTCCAACTGTCCCCTTCCCAACCTCTTTATTCACTTTTTGTTCTTCCGGAAGTGTTTCCTTTTCTTCCTTATGGTTTTCAAGTTCCACATCTTCCGTTTTTTCAGTGTTCCTTTCTTCGGAAGCCACGTCTGTCTTAACGGTTTCTTCTTGTCCATCCATATTGGCCAGCCCTATCATTGCAACAGCCAATCCAATAATGAAGATAACGGGAGGCATTTTTGAATGAACTTTTAATTGTTTGTTCACCTTCCATTCATAAAGCCCCCAAACGGCAATTCCTAATCCGATCGCCAATACCGGTTGGATCAATGACAGCAGCAAAGCTATAATTGCCAAAAAAAACCAGATCCACTTTTTCATACATTCAATTCCTCCACAAACTGAAAGCCCTTCGTTTTTAAAAACCGCATATGATGCGGGAATTTTTCAATGGTCTCTGAACAATCGATATCGGTAAAATCCAAGTGTCGGAATTCATTTCCAGGGAAAAAGACAGATAAAATGCATCCATATGTCTTGGATTCCTCCGAAAGGGACTCATCGTATACATGGATCAACACTTCATCGACCGGCAATAAATGAAAAAACTCTCTGGCGATTTTTAATGTACAACTGCATACATAATCTTGATATAGTTGAAGATATTTTCCCTTTGCCATTTTCCGTTCAGAGAGCTTCCCCGTTTTTGTTAAAGACAGAACATTGACGGGAACAACCGTACGATTTAATATATCCAATTTCACAACAGCACGAAGACCTTCAAATTCAAACCGGACTTTGCTTCCGAGTTCCTCAATCTCTTCAAAAGGAGCATATTTGGTGATGACGGCCTGCCAAGCATCCTTTTGATGCTCCAGAACTTTTTCCGCCAATCTTTTGTCATTCTCCCAAGTTTTATATATCTTTTCATCTTCCAATTTGGCAAGTTCGATATCTGCCAAAATGGCTTTCTTACGAGCTTCCACCCTATTGAACAATTTATCCCTCCAAGAAGGCGAAAACTGATCCGCCTTCTGTTTCAATGCTTTTACCGTAGGGCCCTCTTCGCTATGAATGTCAAAGGGAGGGTTGGAAGATGCAATTTCATGCCAATTGATCGGGGAAGAAACGCGTTCATGGAGATTCGTCAGGGATTGAATAAGCGTTTCATACATGCCGACTATCTCTTTCGCTTTCTCCTGTTCTTGAAGTTTTTGTTGTTCTTTTAAAATTTTTTGGTAGTTTGTCCGGGATGTTTTGGAACGGGAAGTGAGTTGTTTTTGATAAGACAAGCCGCTTCCGGGGATTCCCGCACTAAACGTTGTCCCGCGGCTGCTCGAACTAATCCGCGCCCCTTTCCCGCCGACAGAAACGCCGACCCCCTTTTTCCCGACATTTAACCTCACACCTGGAGCCAATTTAATACTTTTTCGGAATCGAAACCCCATAATTGCCATCACTCCTGAAACTGTTTGCATGCATAAAATTCTTTCGTTACCGCAATGTTTTATTTAAATATGAGTCCCTCTGTTCTTGCGGAACCATATTGCCGCCTGTCCCCCACAAAATGTGGGTGGCTTGATCGAAACGCTCGATCAATCCCTGTTCCTTCAAATAGTCTTTGCCTTCCTTCAACAATTGAATAGGTCCGAATACACTTGCATGGCTCGAAAGTTCCATAAAAATCCCCTCTCTCCGGACCATTTCCTTCAAACTTTCAAATAAAAATGCATCTTCCACTGTATAACATCCGCTTAAAATCGGTTCCATCAATTTCCCGACAAACTTCGACGGACGGCCAACCGCCAACCCGTCCGCTTCCGTACGGTTCGTTAATCCGATGTCATCAACGGATATTTGGTCATGCAACCCTGTCATCATCCCTAACAGCATGCACGGAGACTCGGTCGGTTCCCCAAAGAAAATATGGACATGTCCTTTATACAAAGCTTTTAATCCATATGCCACTCCCCCAGGTCCGCCGCCGACTCCGCAAGGCAAATAGACAAATAAAGGATGCTCTTGATCTACCGGGATTTTTAAATCCTCCAGCTGTTTTTTCAATCGAAGGGCGGCCACAGCATATCCGCTGAACAAATCGATGGAGTTTTCATCATCCACAAAATGGCACATCGGATCTTTTTCGGCCTGCTTTCTTCCTTCTTCCACGGCCAAACTATAATCGGACTCATATTCAATCACTTGGACACCCTTTTCCCGAAGCAAATTCTTTTTCCATTCTTTTGCGTCCTTGGACATATGCACAGTCACTTGAAAACCCAATTTTGCGGCCATGATTCCAATGCTTAACCCTAAATTGCCCGTTGATCCGACCGCAATTTTATATCGGCTGAAAAGCTTCTGAAACTCTTCGCCGGCAAATTGGGAGTAATCATCCGTTTCTTTTATGAATCCGTGTTGGATGGCGCATTGTTCCGCATATTTCAATACTTCATAAATGCCCCCGCGCGCTTTGATTGAACCGGAAACCGCCAATTCATGATCGCATTTTAATAGAAGCTTGCCCAAAAGCTTCTTATTTGCATTCTTCTCAATAAATGGCTTCATATTCGGTATTTCAATTATTTTTGATTCAATGATCCCTTGTAATTTTTGAGTTTCGGGAAACACTACCTGTATATATCGGCTGAATCTTTTCAGGCGTTTTTCCGCTTCAAGAACATGCTGAAAAGTAAAGGAATGATTTTGTGGCAATTGATCCGTTTTGTTCGGGTTTATCCATAATACAGGTTGAGATTTTTTCATTTTGTCCAACATCAACTGTTCATTTTCCGAAAGATTGCGTGGTAAGTCAGGCATTTTCATCCTCCTTTTTCGCCAAAAGCGCCCGTTCACAAATTTGTCGAAATTTTATTTCAAAGTCCAAATTATTTTTCTCTGTTCGTTTTTTGGGTCCCTTCGTTTTTCCGCCCGAACGACGAAATTTTGCATTTTCATGCCTAAAAAAGAGCATTTGATCAATGTTTTCATCTGTAAATTCTTTTCCATTTTGGTTTAAAACAAAGGCACCTTTTGCCAAACACATGGCAGCCAAACCGTAATCTTGTGTGATCACAATATCGTATTTTGAAACCGCATTCACTATCGCAAAATCAACGGAATCCCGCCCTTCCGATACTTGAATTGTTATTGCATTCTCCATTTCTATTTGATGGGAAGTATCGCAAAACAAGAATGGTTTTATCTCATATTGAGATGAAACAAACACAGCAATATCAAGGACTGGGCAGGCATCGGCATCAATTAGAACGGAAATTATACACACCATCCCCTTTACTAATATTTGGGAATAAATATTATTTAAATATAATTTTATTTTACATAATTTAACATTTTATTTTCCTTAGTACAAAAAATGGTGATTGAATTGTTTGAAAAATCGTAATAACATTTTCTCATAAGATTTCTAAGGGGGAAAACAAACAATGACAACAACTGTAAAAAATAAAGCGAATGCAAAAGAGTACATCGATTCTGTTTATAACCAACTCAAAAATAAATATGATTATCAACCAGAGTTTTTGCAAGCAGTAGAAGAAGTATTCTCCACATTGGTTCCGGTATTTGAACAACATCCTGAATACATCGAACACAACATCCTTTCAAGAATCGTTGAACCGGATCGCATTATCAGCTTCCGCGTAACTTGGCAAGATGATCAAAACCGTGTTCATGTAAACAAAGGTTATCGTGTTCAATTCAATAATGTAATTGGACCATACAAAGGCGGACTCCGTTTCCATCCATCCGTAAACGAATCCATCATGAAATTCTTAGCCTTTGAACAAATTTTCAAAAACGCATTGACAGGACAGCCAATCGGTGGTGCAAAAGGCGGTTCCGACTTTGACCCTAAAGGAAAATCCGATGCGGAAATTATGCGTTTCTGCCAAGCATTTATGACTGAATTATACCGTCATATCGGTCCTGATGTCGATGTTCCTGCCGGAGATATCGGTGTAGGTGCACGCGAAATCGGTTATTTATGGGGCCAATACAAACGCATCAAAGCAATGCACGAAGCAGGTGTGTTAACTGGTAAACAACCTGGTTACGGCGGTTCTTTAGCTCGTAAAGAGGCGACTGGCTACGGTTTAGTATACTTCGTGGAAGAAATGTTGCGCGACCAAAACGAATCATTCTTAGACAAAACAGTTGTTGTTTCCGGTTCTGGTAACGTTGCAATCTACGCTATCGAAAAAGCCCAACATTTCGGAGCAAAAGTTGTTGCATGTTCTGATTCCAACGGTTACATTTACGATCCAGAAGGCATCGATTTGAATGCAGTCAAAGAAATTAAAGAAGTAAAAGGCGAACGTATTAAAAAATATCTTGAATATCGTCCAAACGCAACTTATACAGAAGGCTGCAAAGGCATTTGGACAATTCCTTGCGATATCGCATTGCCTTGTGCAACTCAAAATGAAATCGACGGCGAATCTGCAAAAACTTTGATCGCTAATGGCGTAAAAGTGGTTGCAGAAGGGGCAAACATGCCTTCAACTCCGGAAGCCATCAATGAATATTTGGCAAATGGTGTATTATTCGGACCTGCAAAAGCTGCCAACGCGGGCGGTGTTGCAACTTCCGCTTTAGAAATGGCGCAAAACTCCAGCCGCACTTACTGGTCTTTTGATAAAGTGGATGCAAAACTCCATGATATTATGAAAGAAATCTACAGAACAAGCAAAGAATGCGCTGAAAAATACGGTTCTCCAGGCAATTTAATGGTTGGTGCAAATATCGCGGGATTCATTAAAGTCGCAAACGGTATGGTTGCTGAAGGGGTATATTAATCGCTTCAAAAAATAGGGGAATTTATTTAAAAAAGGGGTTAAAATATATAACATTTTTTGAGCCAATTGTTGTGATTTTTATCACAGCAATTGGCTTTTTTTGCCTATTGATACATAAATATGGAATATGTTTTACTTTAAATTGGGAGAATATTAAGGAGGTTTTTTAATGAGCGAAAACGAATCTTACCAGCAAGAACAAGAACAAGAAAAAATCAATCCGTTATTGACCATTTGGTTGCATCCGAAACGGACAGCACGTTATGTATTAGAGTATAAAAAATTCCCATTCGTGATTTCACTCTTATCCATCGGTTATATTGGAAGCCTTTTTTCAGGATATATTGACATGGGATTGTATCCGGATTTCCCCCTTTGGGCAATCGTTTTACTCACCATCATTCTTTCCCCGATCGTTGGCATAATCAGCAATGCTTTTTCCGCATTAGGAGTATGGCTCATCGGAAAACTGTTTTCAGGCCAAGGTACTTATGAACAAATATTTAAAGCGTCTTCCCTTACCGCATGGCCATTCATCGTGTTGATTCCGATTTATCTGCTTTGGATGATCATCGATCCGGAAAGTTTATTCAATATGAGCGATCAATTTGGAGCCTTCTCGATCATTGGTTTACTGTTCACCGTTGCCGTCAGCATCTGGTCGATTGTCATCATGATTGCGGCAATCGCTGAAGCGCATCAGTTTTCCAATTGGAAATCTTTCTTCACTGCATTGATATTCATTATTATTTTAACAATCATATTCGTCATCATCGGACTCATTATCGGTGTAATCATCATGTTCTTAGGAATCGCATACTTTTTCTGATCATTGACAAAAGGCTTGGAGTTGAAAAGATACGGAAGCATTTCCTTTTCAATTCCAAGCCGTATTTATATTAATTCCAAAATGTTCAGAATATTTCGAAAGTATTAAATATAATCATCCCTTCGCAAATCATTAAATGACATTTGCTTGTTGATTGCTGTAGAGCTTCGATACACCGGATTCGATTGCCGCATTTGCCACGGCCTTGGCAACAGCCGGTACGACCCTTTCATCCAATGGTTTCGGAATCACATAATCTTCCCTTAATTCACTTTCCTCAACAAGGGATGCAATGGCACGGGCAGCAGCCATTTTCATTTCTTCGTTAATCTCCGAAGCCAACACATCCAATGCTCCTCTGAATATACCAGGGAACGCAAGCACGTTATTAACCTGGTTCGGATAGTCTGAACGTCCTGTACCGATGATTCGCACTCCCCAACGCTGCGCATTCTCATATGTGATTTCCGGATGTGGATTTGCCAATGCAAAAACAATCGGATCCCGTTTCATGGAATCGATATGGGCTTTCGTCAAAATGTTGGCAACGGAAACGCCGATGAATATATCCGCACCGACAATGGCATCATCCAAAGTCCCTTTCAATTTTTCCGGATTTGAAATCCTTGCGATTTCTTCCTTCACCGGATTCATGGAAGCGCGGCCTTCATAAAGGATTCCTTTTGAATCACAAACGACAATATTTTCATAGCCGAAATTCTTCAACAGTTTCAATGTGGCGATCCCAGCCGCACCTGCACCGTTAATGACGATTTTTACCTCTCTTTTCCGTTTTCCAACAATTTTTAAAGCATTTTCCAATCCTGCTGCAACTACAATTGCCGTTCCGTGTTGATCGTCGTGGAAAACCGGAATATTGCATTCCGCTTTAAGGCGTTCTTCTATTTCAAAACAGCGGGGAGCTGCAATATCTTCCAAATTGATCGCGCCAAATGTAGGCTCCATTGCTTTCACTGTTCTGACGATCTCATCCACATCTTTTGTATTTAATGTGATTGGCACCGCATCCACATTTGCAAACCGCTTCAACAATAACGCCTTACCTTCCATTACGGGAAGTGCCGCTTCCGGACCAATATCCCCCAACCCTAACACGGCAGTTCCATCAGATACAACCGCCACCAAATTTCCTTTCATTGTATAATCATATACTCGCATTGGATTTTTTTCGATTTCCTGACAAGGTGCAGCAACTCCAGGAGAATAGGCCAAACTTAAATCCCGCGCATCATTTACGGGCACTTTTGAAATAATCTCCATTTTCCCCTTAAATCGCTGATGCATTTCCAAAGATTGTTTCATTAAATCCATTCTTATTCATCCCCTCAACCACTTTTTAAAATATTGTTTTTTGTATAATATTACTTTACCCAATTGAAGTCAATAACATTTTTTGTAAATCATCGAAAAAATATTGATATTCAAAGGTTTTTAAAGCGCTTTCATGATTTTTAAACGGCTTCACTCTCTATAAAAACCGGGATTTTTTACTATATTGATATAATAAATAACTCACTTTTCACAATAGAAACCTTGATTTCACAAGCTTTTTATTGTGAAAAGGAAAACACACTATTTTACTTGGTCAAATATGATAGTTTTCACATACTTCAATTAATAAAAAAATGAAGTTGTCACAAAATTTTCATAATTTCAACAAAAAAAATAAGAGACACCCCAAATGATTTGAAGTGTCCCATTCATGATTGGTAACCCGATGTATCTAATTAATTCCCTGCAAGTTCCTCGATAAAGTCGTATGGCACGTATGTTTTACGTGGCTCCAACAGTGCAGGCGCCTTGGCGAACTGCTTCGTTGTTTGGTTTTGGATGTAGCTTGTTTTGCCTCTCGTAATGATATAGAAAACGCAGCCCTTGGATACAACCGCTCCATTCCCAGTGGAATCCACCCTGTATCCAAGCTGTTCGGCTATCAATCTTAACGGCACCATTTTCACATTGTTGATATAATAGTGATCCTGTTCCGCAATTTTATATGCTTTCTCTATATTTGATGCTTGTTGCCCATTCTCATCCCGTTCCAACACGATGACCTTTGACGGGCCTGTTTGTGCCGGATAGGATTCAAGCACAACTTCATAGAAAATCAGTACTTCCTTATCGATCACCGAGTCTTTCTTTAATTTTTTGCCGGATAAATTGATAATTTCCGTTTTTTCATCAAAGTGAATGTACAAATCTTTGGCCGCATTTAAAAACTTTTGGTCGAATTTGTCCAACTGAACCGTGCCCGGATTGTCCGTATTAACAATGACCACATCCGGCGAATATTGAGGCGGATAAATCATGATCATCGGCTTTGTACCATCGACAAAGGCGGTTATCTTCATGCCCTCTTTCAATTCAACCGCATTTCCGGCATTATCAAATACCAAAGTTTCATCATCGAAGTAAAAACCAAAAGGATTTTGTTCCGAATCAATTGTGGCAAAGAATTGGCCGTTCTCTTGTTTCGAGATTTTACTGATTGTTCCGCTCACCTGAAAATAGTTGAATTGAACCTCCGCCTTTTTTTCCACAGTCTCGTTGGGAGCGTTTTCTTGCGCTTGTACGCGCGCGTCCGGGAGCACTGCAAAGCTGCCGAGCAATGCCAATGCACAAAGAGTTGACAAGGTTTTTTTCATGCTTTCTCTCCTTTCTTTTTTGTTTTCGTTCAATTAGTCGAATGGAAGCGGAAAAGGTTACAAAGTTCCCCAAAATTTTCTTTTTCCGGTTGTTTTTCAAAATAAAAAAGTGGCTGGGACAAAACCCCCTCTAAAATGGAAACAGCCCATGAAATTTTGGAATAAA